>TARA_R110002110_G_scaffold108904_1_pt1 | contig 34599 bp, 30 predicted proteins | sample TARA_R110002110 | Tara Oceans TARA_R110002110 (sample SAMEA4397330) | marine metagenome | biome: Polar Biome; feature: [SRF] surface water layer (ENVO:00010504); material: water (ENVO:00002006), including particulate matter (ENVO:01000060) such as... | depth 5 m | reverse complement strand
ACCATCTTGCCTGCCTCGAGCTCAACACTTTCGCATTGGGCCTTGATGCGGGCACATTCCCGCGCTGGTAGCGTGGCGATGAGGTGATTTGAGGCGGGCCGCACGGGTGGGGTCAGGTCAGGGTTTTTCATGGTCACGAGGTGCCTCTTCGGCGCGAATCGAGTCAGCTACTGGCCGCGTGCAAAGAACTCTGAAACTCGCGCTGTCCCAGTGTGCGACCTCGCGGCGCCGGCTTCCGTGCGGTAAGTAACATTTTCCTGTAAACAAGTGGCAGCCTCCAGAAACCGTTGTGTGTGCTATCGAACAGACGGGTAACCGATCCGTGACGCATGATTGCGGCATAACTGATCCACATCACTACGATTACCGCCGTGGTAATTATCTTCATCGGGCCGGTTTGCGGCGACGATGGCAACGAGGCAGGACACTATGAGCATTAAACAGACATCTGGATTGTGCAGGTCGAGGTTTCCCGGATTCGGATCCCTGCGGTTCGCAGCCGTCCTGGCCAGCGTGCTGGTTCTTGGCGCCTGCGCCTCGGCGCCCCAGGCTCCCAACCGCTCCCTGCAGGCCGCGGAGCAGGCCATTGCCACTGCGGAGCAGGCACGGGTCGCGGATTATGCCTCGCTGGAACTTAGCCAGGCGCGCGAGAAGCTCGCTGCGGCACGCCGCGCGGTGCATAAAGAGGAGATGGTCGTGGCACAGCGGCTGGCGGACGAAGCGCTGGTTGAGGCCCAACTGGCGACTGCCAGGGCCGGGGAAATCAAGGCCAAAAAGGTCAATGACGATATGAAGGAAAGCACCAGGACACTGATTCTGGAAATGCGCCGTGACACAGGAACTCGACAATGAAAAATTTCAGGCAACAACTGCAACTGCCGCTGGCCATGGTCATGGCCTCCCTGATACTGGCGGGCTGCACACAGTTGTCCGCACCGGAAGGGTCCGCGGAGGTGCGCAGCAAATTGACCCGGTTGCAGGCCAACCAGGAACTCGCCAGTCGTGCACCGGTGTCGATCAAGGAGGCCGAGGAGGCTGTACGCGCCGCGGAGGTTCCCGAAAAGGACAGTAGTCTCGCCGAGCACCGGGTGCTGATGGCGGATCGCAAGGTCGAAATCGCCGCGGCCCAGGCCCGCGCCCGCCTGTACGAAGACCAGCGCGAGGACCTGAGGAAGGAGAGTGAAAAGGCACGCCTGGACGCCCGTACCCGGGAAGTGGAAAGGGCTCGCCAGGAGGCCGGACTTGCCCGGGGGGAGGCTGACCGTGCCCAGGAGGAAGCCGAACGCGCCCGCAGGGAAGCCGGCCTGGCCCGTGGCGAGGCGGAAGCTGCGCGCTTGAAACAGGAGGAACTGCAGCGTCAACTGGAAGAGCTGGACGCGAAACAGACCGCGCGCGGAATGGTGGTAACACTGGGTGATGTCCTGTTTGAGACGGGCCGGGCAGAGTTGACCGGCAGTGCGCCAGCAGGATTGAGCAAGCTGGCGGACTTCCTCGGCGAATATCCTGACCGCTCCATTGCCATCGAAGGTCATACCGACAGTGTCGGTACCGAGGCGTTCAATTTCACCCTGTCACAGCGTCGCGCGGCCGCGGTACAGACCTTCCTGGCCAACCAGGGCGTGGCTCAAAGCCGCATGCGGGCAGTGGGCAAGGGCGAAAGTTCACCCATCGCCAGCAATGATTCCAGCACCGGACGTCAGCAGAATCGCCGGGTCGAGGTCATCATAGAAAATCCCCAACAGTAACCGGGACGGCACCTGAGGCCTGGCTGTCGGATCGGAAAACCGGTCCGATAGCCGGGCCTTTTATTGTCTGGTGGTTGCTGGTCGGGTATTGTCCTGCGCTGGTCTGGAGTCGAACGGGGGGTAGACCGGGAATGGACACCCACAGCCACTGGATGCAGCGCGCGCTGGCGCTGGCAGACCGCGCCGCCGCGGCAGGCGAGGTGCCAGTCGGTGCTGTCGTAGTGCGCGCCGGCCAGCTGCTGGGAGAGGGCTGGAACAGCGTCATCGGCAGCCATGACCCTACCGCGCACGCCGAGATCGAGGCGCTGCGTGATGCGGCTCGTCGGCAGGGCAACTACCGTTTGCCCGGCGCCACGCTCTACGTCACCCTGGAGCCCTGCAGCATGTGTGCCGGTGCGCTGGTGCATGCCCGCATCGAACTGCTGGTTTTTGCCGCCCGGGAGCCGAGGGCGGGGGTCGTGTGCAGCCAGTGCGCCCTGCTGGAGTCGCCCTGGTACAACCATCGGGTGCGCTGGCAGGAAGGGGTGCTGGCGGATGAATCCAGCGCCCGCCTGCAGGCATTTTTCCGGGCTCGTCGCCTATAGCGCCAGGAATCGTTTCTCCCGCAGCGCCAGTGGCAGGTAGTCATCCGGGTTCAGTGGCCGCCCCGGCTGGTTGGCGGGGATGTCCTGCCACTGCAGGATGCTGTAGTAGTGGCGGATGTTCTGCACGAAGTGCATGGCCTCGCCGCCGCGCGCGTAGCCGTAGCGTGTGGTCCGGTAATGCTCGCGCTTCTGCAGCAGGGGCAGGTGCGCCATGACGTCGCTCCAGAGATGCGGGTCACCGCCCATGCGTTCGGTCAATACCCGGGCATCCTCCAGGTGCGCGAGCCCGATATTGTAGGCGGCGAGCGCCATCCAGGTACGGTCCGGCTCGTGGATGTCCCGGGGCAGCCGGCGTCGAAGGTCCTTGAGATAGCGGGCTCCGCCCCGCAGGGACTGCAGCGGGTCGAGACGATCCCTGACCCCCAGCTCTTGCGCCGTGAGCCGGGTCAGCATCATCATGCCGCGGACGCCGGTCGGCGATGTTGCCTCCGGTTCCCAGTGGGATTCCTGGTAGGAAACGGCCGCCAGCAGGTGCCAGTCGAGCTGGTACTCATCGGCCACCTGGCGGATCAGGTCGCGATAGACCGGCAGCTTGTTGCGGATATTGCGGGCAAAGGTATGCGAGCCGATGCGTGACAGGACCGTGGTGTGGCCAAAATACTGTTCCCGCAAGCGGTCCAGGCGGCCGTCGGCCTGCAGTTGGGTGAGAAGACCGTCCATGCGCTGCCGCAGGCTGTGGTACTTGCGTCCGGGTGGCAGGTACCAGACCATCTCGCGCTCGGGCCCCAGGTCGAAGGCGACCTCCAGCATCGGGTACAGGCTCTGTTGCATGCGGAACTCGTTGGAATCGATCACCGCCAGGTCGGCGCTGCCATTGTCCACTCTCTCCAGCAACTCCATGGTATCGGCCCCTTGCACGGCCTCCCAGCGCAGCCCCGGCCCGTCCTCCTCCGCCATGCCCTTCAGCGTCTGTTCGTGGCTGCTCCCGGCCAGCACCACCAGCTGCAGGTCGCCGAGGTCATCGAGGCCATCGGGACGACGATTGCCGGTCCGGTAGACCACCCGGGGCACCATGGTGGCGTAGGCGATGGAATGGCTGAACCGCTGGCTGCGATCATCGGTCAGGGTAAGTCCCGCCGCAGCCAGGTCCGCTTCCTCCCGCTCCAGGCGCCGGAATATGCCATCCAGCGAGTAGGCGGTCTCCATTCGCAGGTTGACGCCCAGTTCTTCGGCCAGCAACTGCGCCAGGTCATGCTCGAAGCCTGCGGCGCCGTCCTTGTCGAGATAGTAGGTGGTGGGGCTGTTGCGGCTGACCACGGTGAGCTCTCCGTCGGCCAGCACCTGCTGCAAGCGGTCGGATTGGGAGCAGCCGCAAAGCGTCGCCAGCAGCAGCGCGCTGATCAGGGGGCGGGTCGTCATCATGGGTTCATTCTAGCGCCGCTCCCGAATCCCGAACAGCCCGGTTGAAGCTCTACAACAGCTGGACAAGGCCGGACATTAGAGGCAATAAGCCCCAGCCATCACTCATTCAGGGTATATGGCCACAGCAAGTACCGGGTAGTCTATGCTGATTGCCAATAATCAGGAGTCCAGCCCATGACCTTGCCCGTGACGCCGCTTACCCACCGTCCCCCCCTGCGCGCCCAGGATATCTACGACCGGGTGCTGGCGCTGGGCGACCTGTTCCGCCGCAACGCTGCCGAAGCGCGCAAGCTCCGCAGGGTGCCGCAGGAAAACATTGATGCCCTGCAGGAGGCCGGATTTTTCCTCGCGCTGCAGCCCCGACGCTGGGGCGGTCACGAGGTCGACCCGCAGGATTTTTTCCGCATGCACCTGGCCATCGCCGAAAATTGCATGTCCACTGCCTGGGCGTCCGGCATCGTTGCCGTGCACGCCTTCCAGCTGGCGTTGATGGATGAGCGCGCGCAGCAGGATGTGTGGGGCAAGGACATTCACACCCGTATCTCATCTTCCTATGCGCCGCTGGGCAAGGTGACGGAGGTAGAAGGGGGCTTCCGTCTCAGTGGACGCTGGGGCTGGAGTTCGGGCTCGGACCACTGTACCTGGGTATTCCTGGGTGCCATTTGCCCGGATGGCGGCTTCCGCAGTTTCCTGGTGCCGCGCGGCGACTACGAAATCGTCGACACCTGGCATGCCATGGGGCTGCAGGGTACCGGCTCCAATGACATCGTGGTCGACGATGCCTTTGTCCCCGACTATCGCACACACAAGGCCGAGGACGGCTTCCTCGGCACCAATCCCGGCGTCACCGCCGACAGCGCGCCCCTGTACCGCCTGCCCTGGGCGCAGCTGTTTGTGCGCGTGGTATCCACCCCGGCGATCGGCGCCGCCCGGGATGCCCTGGACCTGTACCGGCAGCTGGTGGTGGGCAAGGCCAGCGGTGATCTGACCAAGCTCGCGGGTGATACCGCGACCCAGGAGCGGATTGCGGCGGCCATCACCAGCATCGATGAGATGGAGGCGATCCTGTTCCGCAACTTCGACCGCATGATGACCCAGGTCACCGCGGGCGAGGAAGTGCCGGTGCTGGAGCGGATCAAGTACCGCTACCAGGCGTCGCTGGTGATCGAGCGCTGCATGGCGGTGGTCGACAGCCTGTTTTCCTCCGCTGGCGGCGGTTCGGTATTCCTGGGCAGCGAGATCCAGCAGCGGTTCCTGGATATTCACACGGGCCGGGCCCACGTGGCCAACAACCCGACCTCGTTTGCCCGCAACCTGGGCTCGGTGCTGCTGGGCAACGACAGCAGGGACTTTTTCGTGTAGCTCACCCCGGGGCGTCTCTGCCGGGTGAATTTGCCCGCGATTGCCGGTTACCGGCGGCGGCGCTATCCCGTACAATAGCGGGCTTTCAGAAGACCTCTCCTGGAGCTCGCCCCAGCATGCTGATTTTGCGCGGTGCCCCGGCCCTGTCCCCGTTCCGGCGGGACAAGCTGGCACAGAAACTCTCCGCTATTGACCCCGCCATCCGCCTTCTGCACTGTGAGTTCGTGCACTTTGCCCAGACCGATGAGGTTCCCGGCGAGGAGCGCCGGGCACTGCTGCGGCAACTGCTGCACTACGGCCCCGCCGCCGGGGCCAGCCAGTTCGATGTGAGCACGGCGGCCGCCGAGCTGCTGCTGGTGGTACCGCGCCCGGGCGCCATCTCCCCCTGGTCCAGCAAGGCCACCGACATCGCCCGCAACTGCGGCCTGCGGGAAGTACAGCGCCTGGAGCGGGGTACAGCCTGGTATCTGCACTTGCCCGCGGACTTGTCCGAAGCTGCACGCGGGCAGGTGGCCGCCGCCCTCCACGATCGCATGACCGAATCCGTGCTGCCCTCCCTGGAGGCCGCCAGCGCCCTGTTCCGGGTGCAGGAGCCCGCGCCGATGGCTACGGTGGATATCCTCGGTGGCGGCCGCGAGGCCCTGGTGGCCGCAGATGCCAGCCTGGGCCTGGCGCTGGCCGAGGATGAGGTCGACTACCTGGTGCAGGCCTTTACCGGCCTCGGACGCAATCCCAGCGATGTCGAGCTGATGATGTTTGCCCAGGCCAACTCGGAGCATTGCCGGCACAAGATCTTCAACGCCAGCTGGACCATTGACGGCATCGCCCAGGACAAGTCCCTGTTTGGCATGATCCGCAATACCCACGAGCGCGGCGGCGACAATGTCCTCTCTGCCTATTCCGACAATGCGGCGGTAGTGGCCGGCCACCATGCCGGCCGCTTCTTCCCCGACCCGGAGAGCGCCGAGTACGGCTTTACCCAGGAACCCATCCACTTGCTGATGAAGGTGGAGACCCACAACCATCCCACGGCCATTGCACCGTTTCCGGGAGCTGGCACTGGCGCTGGCGGTGAAATCCGCGACGAGGGCGCGGTCGGGCGCGGCTCCAAGCCCAAGGTCGGCCTTACCGGGTTTTCCGTGTCCAACCTGCAGATCCCGGGCTATGTGCAGCCCTGGGAATCCGACTACGGCAAGCCGACACGCATTGTGTCGGCACTGGAGATCATGCTCGAGGGACCGATCGGCGGCGCTGCCTTCAACAACGAGTTCGGTCGCCCCAACCTGTGCGGCTACTTTCGCAGTTTCGAGCTGGATGTCCCGGGCACCGCCGGCAGTGAGCGCCGCGGCTACCACAAGCCCATCATGATCGCCGGTGGCTACGGCAATATTCGCGAGGAACATGTCGAAAAAGGGGAGTTCGCGCCCGGCGCCAGGCTGATTGTCCTCGGTGGCCCGGCGATGCTGATCGGTCTCGGTGGCGGCGCCGCGTCCTCCATGGCCAGTGGCGCCAGCGCCGAGGACCTGGACTTCGCCTCGGTGCAGCGCCAGAACCCGGAGATGGAGCGCCGCTGCCAGGAAGTCATCGACCGCTGCTGGCAGTTGGGCCACCGCAATCCTGTCGCCTTTATCCACGACGTCGGTGCCGGTGGCCTCTCCAATGCGTTGCCGGAGCTGGTCAAGGACGGCGGTCGCGGTGGTCGTTTCGCCCTGCGCGATGTCCCCAACGACGAGCCCGGCATGGCGCCGCTGGCCATCTGGTGCAACGAGTCCCAGGAGCGCTATGTGCTGGCGGTGGAGCCCGAAGACCTGGCCCGTTTCGAGGCCATCTGCGCCCGCGAGCGCTGCCCCTATGCGGTGGTGGGAGAGGCTACGGCAGAGCCGCACCTGACCCTGGCGGACAGTCATTTCGGCAATGCCCCGGTAGACCTGCCGATGTCCATCCTGTTCGGCAAGCCGCCGAAAATGCAGCGCGATGTGCGCCGTGTGCCGCACAGCCTGCCGCCGCTGGCACTGGACCTGCCGCTGCTCGACGCGGTTGAGCGAGTGCTGCAGCTGCCGGCGGTGGCTAGCAAGCAATTCCTGATCACCATCGGCGACCGCACGGTAACCGGTATGGTGGCCCGCGACCAGATGGTGGGGCCCTGGCAGGTGCCGGTGGCCGATTGCGCCGTGACCACCGTGTCCTACGACAGCCATGCCGGTGAGGCCATGGCCATGGGCGAGCGCAGCCCGCTGGCGCTGGTCAGCGGGCCCGCCTCCGGGCGCATGGCGGTGGCCGAGGCGATTACCAACATCTGCGCCGCGCCCATTGCGGCCCTGCGGGACATCAAGCTGTCCGCCAACTGGATGTGTGCCGCCGGCCACGACCGCGAGGACGAAGTGCTGTTCGATACTGTGCGCGCGGTGGGGATGGAATTCTGTCCGGCCCTGGGGATCACCATTCCCGTGGGCAAGGATTCCATGTCCATGCGCACCACCTGGCGCGAGCAGGGCGAGCAGCGGGCGGTGACGGCACCGGTGTCGCTGGTGGTCTCGGCCTTTGCCCCGGTGACGGATGCGCGGCTGGCCGTCACTCCGCAGCTGCAATTGCACGCGGACGCCGAACTGTGGCTGCTGGATCTCGGTCGCGGCGCCGGTCGCCTCGGCGGCTCGGCCCTGGCGCAGGTCTGTGGCCAGGTGGGCGACAGCGTTCCCGATATCGAGGACCCCGGCGACCTGGTGGCTTTCTTCACGCTGGTGCAGGATCTGCTGCAGGCGGGCGCGCTGCTGGCCTACCACGACCGCTCCGACGGTGGTTTGCTGGCAACCGTGCTGGAAATGGCCTTCGCCGGTCGCTGCGGCCTGCAACTGGATCTGGCGGCCCTCGCCGGTGCGCCCCTGCAGCAGCTGTTTGCCGAGGAGGCCGGTGCGGTGCTGCAGGTCGCTGCAGTCGATGTGCCAATGCTGCGCAGCCGCGCAGCAGAACTGGGGCTGGCAGCCTGTCTGCACCCGCTGGGTCGCGCCGTGGCAGGTGACGATGTGAGCATAAGCGTGGCGGGTAGCTCGCTGTTGCGGGATAGCCGCGGCCGCCTGCAGGAACTGTGGGCCCGCACCAGCTACGAGATCGCGGCACTGCGGGACAACCCCGACTGTGCCGCCGAGGAGTACCAGCGCGTCCGGGCGGAAGACCCCGGTCTGTCGGCGCAACTCGGTTTTGATCCGCGGGAGGATGTCGCCGCGCCCTATATCGCCACCGGCGCGCGGCCGCGGGTCGCCGTGCTGCGGGAGCAGGGCGTGAACGGCCATGTGGAAATGGCGGCGGCCTTCCACCGCGCCGGCTTTACCGCGGTGGATGTGCACATGAGCGACCTGCACGCCGGCCACCGCTCGCTGGCGGAATTCAGCGGCCTGGTGGCCTGCGGCGGCTTTTCCTACGGAGACGTACTGGGAGCCGGCGAGGGCTGGGCCAAGAGCATTCTCTTCAACCCGGCCCTGCGCGACCAGTTCAGCACCTTCTTTGCCCGCGAAGACAGCTTTACCCTGGGCGTGTGCAACGGCTGCCAGATGGTCTCCACCCTGCGCGAGCTGATACCGGGCGCGCAGCATTGGCCGCGTTTCGTGCGCAACCGCTCCGAGCAGTTCGAGGCCCGCCTGGCGCTGGTCCGGATCGAGCAGAGCCCGTCCATCCTGCTCGCCGACATGGCCGGCTCCCACCTGCCGATCGCCGTGGCCCACGGCGAGGGGCGGGCAGAGTTTGCTGCCGCCGGCTCCCGGGACGCCTGCGAGGCCGGCGGCAGTGTGGCCCTGCGCTACCTTGAAAACGACCTCTCGGTAGCCGAGCGGTACCCCGCCAACCCCAACGGCTCGCCAGCCGGTATTGCCGGGCTCAGCAGCCTGGACGGCCGCGCCACCATCATGATGCCGCATCCGGAGCGCGTGTACCGCACGGTGCAACACTCCTGGGCACCGGCGGAGTGGGGTGAGGACGGCCCCTGGCTGCGGCTGTTCCGCAACGCGCGCCGCTGGGTGGGCTGATGTCTTCCGCCCAGACAAGCCCCACTTGTGACCCCCCCCTTATTCTTTATAATGACGGACTTTTCGTTCCCGGCAGCCCCTTGACCTCGGGTCTGGTTGCCGAGGCCCGGTCTCCTGGCAGAGCAAAACTATGCTGAACAAGTATCCATTGTGGAAATATGTGCTGGTGCTGATGGTCTTGGCCACCGGCCTGCTGTACGCCTCACCCAACCTGTATGCACCGGATCCGGCGCTGCAGATTACCGGCGAGAGCAGCGCCCAGATCATCGATGAGCGCACCCTGGCGCGGGCCACCGACGCCCTGGCGGAGGCCGGTATCGAGCACTTCGGCGAGCTGATCGACCCGAACGGGCGCAATGCGCTGGTGCGTTTGCAGGATGTTGAACAACAGCTGGTGGCGCAGGCCCGGGTGCAGCGCGCCCTGGGTGACGGCTTTATCGTGGCGCTCAACCTGGCGCCGACCACACCGGACTGGCTCAGCAGTCTCGGTGGCCAGCCGATGAAACTGGGCCTGGACCTGAGCGGCGGCGTCCATTTCAAGCTGGAGGTGGATATCGAGGCTGCCCTGGAGCGGCGCCAGGAATACTATGTCACCGCCATTCGCCGCGCCCTGCGCGAGGAGCGTATCCGCGGTATCGTTGACGCCGGCGCCGGGGGCGGTGTCGTTGCCCGACTGCGCACCGAGGCCGATCGCGAACAGGCCCGCTCCCTGGTCGCGGACAATCATCCGGAGCTGACGCTTGAGCGCGGCGGTAGCGGCGACACCTGGACCCTGACCGCGGCCATGACCGACCAGATGCGTTCCGAAATCGCCAACTATGCGGTGACCCAGAACCTGACTACGCTGCGCAACCGGGTCAACGAGCTGGGCGTGTCCGAGCCGCTGGTCCAGCGCCAGGGCCAGAACCGTATCGTGGTAGAGTTGCCGGGCATCCAGGACACCGCGGAGGCCAAGCGTATCCTCGGCACCGTGGCCAACCTGGAGTTCCGCCTGGTCGCCAACATGGACGCGCCGGAAGCAGAAAAGCAGCGTTTCGAGTATCGCAGTGAGGACCGGGCCGGCGCTTTCGAATGGCTGGAGCGGGACATCATCATCACTGGCGAACGGGTCTCCAATGCCCAGGCCAGTTTCGACGAGAACGGCCGTCCCAACGTGCAGATCAGCCTCGACAGTGAAGGTGGCACCCTGATGTCGCGGGCTACCCGCAACAACGTCAAGCGGCGGATGGGTGTATTGTTCATCGAGCGCAAGTACCGCACCCGCTACGAAATGCAGGAAGACGGCACGGAAAAGGCGGTGCAGATCCCCTATGACGAACGCAGGCTGCTTACGGCCCCGGTGATACAGTCCGCCCTGGGCGCCCAGTTCCAGATTACCGGCCTCGACAGCCCGCTGGAAGCCTCCGAACTGGCCCTGATGCTGCGCGCGGGCGCACTGGCGGCGCCCATTTCCTTCGTCGAAGAGCGCACCGTGGGTCCGTCCCTGGGCGCCGAGAATATCCGCCTGGGGGTGAAGTCCGTGCAGTTCGGTCTCGCTCTGGTAGTGATCTTCATGATCCTCTACTACCGCGTGTTCGGCATTATCGCGGTGGTGGCACTGACGGCCAACCTGGTGTTGCTGGTGGCGTTCATGTCCCTGATCGGGGCAACCCTGACCTTGCCCGGCATAGCCGGTATCGTGCTCACGGTGGGCATGGCGGTGGATGCCAACGTGCTGATTTTCTCCCGAATACGGGAGGAGCTGCAGGGCGGGCGCACACCGCAGATGGCAATTCACTCCGGCTATGATGCGGCCCTGTCGACCATCCTCGACGCCAATATCACCACCCTTATCGTCGCGGTTATCCTCTATGCCGTGGGTACCGGCCCGGTCAAGGGCTTCGCCGTCACCCTGTCGGTGGGCATCGTGACCTCCATGTTTACCGCCATTATCGGCACCCGCGCCCTGGTGAATCTGATCTACGGCGGGCGCAAGGTGAGAACCCTGTCCATCGGGGGAGTGAAAACATCATGAGAACCATCAACTTCATGGGTCAGCGCAAGCTGGCGCTCGCTCTGTCCGCGATTCTGCTGGTCATTGCCATCGGGTCCCTGGCCACCCGCCAGCTCAACTGGGGGCTGGACTTTACCGGCGGCACCCTGGTGGAGGTCAACTACAGCGAGTCGGCGAACCTGAGCGAAATCCGCGACCTGCTCAATGCGAGCGACTACGCGGGCGCGATCGTGGTCAGTTTTGGCAGCGACCGCGATGTCATGATCCGCCTGCCCCAGGGTCACGCCGACACCGAGGGCACGGCGCTGGTGCGCCTGCTGGAGGACAACTTCGACGGTGTCGTCGAGCTGCGCAGGATCGAGTTCGTGGGGCCGCAGGTGGGGGACGAGCTGCGCGAGCAGGGCGGTCTGGCCATGCTGATGGCGCTGGGCATGGTGATGCTGTACATCGGCTTCCGCTTCCAGTTCAAGTTTGCCGTCGGCGCCGTCGCCGCCCTGATCCACGACGTCGTCATCACCCTGGGCTTCTTCTCGGTCATCGGCCTCGAATTCGACCTCACGGTGCTCGCCGCCCTGCTGGCGGTGATCGGCTACTCCCTCAACGACACCATCGTCGTCTCCGACCGCATCCGCGAGAACTTCCGCAAACTGCGCAAGGCCGACCCGATCGAGGTCATCAACATTTCCCTCTCCGAGACCCTGGGCCGCACCCTGGTCACTTCGCTGACCACCATGCTGGTGCTGGTCTGCCTGGCCCTGTTTGGCGGTGAAATGATCAACGGCTTCGCCAACGCCCTGCTGGTGGGCGTGGTAGTCGGGACCTACTCCTCCATTTACGTGGCAGCGAATGCGCTGGTGCTGATGGGCGTGAGCAAGGAAGACCTGATGCTGCCGGTCAAGGAAGGCGCCGAGCAGGAAGACCTGATGCCGTAGCGGCCCCCCAGTCTCGACTCTGCCCCCGAATTTACGTGTTCAGGCAAGAGGAGCTTCGTAGCAGGGCGCGGCGCGGGTCCGCCCACTGCCAGTCAGGACACGCCGTGAACCCATCCATGGGGGCTTGGTGGCGACATCCATGTCGCCAACAGTCCTGACTGGCAGTGGCCGGCCCCACGCCGCTCGTGGTGCCGGCAACTTCGAGCACGTTACCCGCCGCTTTGCCCGCGTTGGTGTATATGCTATCGCGGCGACGCGTGCAGAAGTCCAGTTGGCTCCGAAGGTAGGTCTTCAGCGTTGGCGGGGGGGGAGCAGGACCGTTGAGCGCATGGACGCGCGATACGAGCCTACATGGATGTATTCACGGCGTGTCCTGATCGCCCCCCGCCAACGCTGAAGACCGGGTTCAGACGAAATGCCTCGTGGTGAAGTAGCTCGGCGTGTCCCGGTCTGCCCGCTCTGGTGGTGAAGACCGGATTCAGGCGAAAGGGGTTGGTAATGGAGGCTTAGCTCCCCAGCAGCGGCTTGGTGACCTGCAGCACGGCCTTGAAGCACTTCGGATTGCCGCAGACGATATTGCCGGAAGTCATGTAGTTGTCCGAGGCATTGATATCGGACACCAGCCCCCCGGCCTCTTTTACCAGCAGCGCACCCGCGGCCATGTCCCAGGGGGCGAGCCCGATTTCCCAAAACGCGTCGAGGCGGCCGGCGGCCACGTAGGCCAGGTCCAGGGAGGCGGCGCCGGCGCGGCGGATGCCGGCGCACTGGCCGGCGAGGATCTCGATGGTCTTGCTGTAGGGCGCCAGGCGGTCGTCGCAGTGGTCCTTGAAGGGGATGCCGGTGCCGAGCAGGGCACCGTCGAGGCTGGTGCGGCTGCTGACCCGGATGCGGCGGCCGTTGAGCTGGGCACCGCGACCGCGGGAGGCGGTGAATTCCTCGCGCCGTACCGGGTCGACAATCACGCCGTGCTCCAGCTTGCCCTTGTACAGGCAGGCGATGGAGACAGCGTAGTGGGGGATGCCGCGGAGGAAGTTGGTGGTACCGTCCAGGGGGTCGATGACCCAGCGGTAGTCGGCGTTTTCGTCACCGCTGAGACCGGTCTCCTCGCCCAGGATGGCGTGCTCGGGGAAGGCCTTGCGCAGGTGATAGATGATCTCGCGCTCGGCGTTGCGGTCGACATCGGAGACGAAGTCGTTGACGTTCTTCTCCTGCACGTCGATGCGGTCGAGCTCATCGGAGGCGCGGACAATCTGCTCGCCGGCCTTGCGCGCGGCGCGCAGTGCGATGTTGACCATCGGTTCCATAACGGTGTCCTGGGAAGGGGTTTTCGGGCGCCGCATTATAACAGTACAACCGGCGCCGATCATACCGGCAATCTGCTACACTTGCCGGCTTTTGCTGAGGGCGCGGCAGGCGCAAGAACCGGGCATGAATCTCGACAATATTCGCATTGTACTGGTCAATACCAGCCACCCGGGCAACATCGGGGGTGTCGCCCGGGCGATGAAAAACATGGGCCTGTCGCGCCTGGTCCTGGTGGCGCCGCGGCAGTTCCCGGATGAGCAGGCCGACTGGCGCGCCGCGGGTGCAATCGACCTGCTGCAGGGGGCGACGGTCTGCGCCACCCTCGACGAGGCCATTGCCGACTGCCAGTATGTGGTGGGTACCAGTGCGCGCGAGCGGCGCATCCCCTGGCCGCTGCTGGATCCGCGTCGCTGCGCGGAGGAAATGGCGCGCCGCTCCGGCCGGGAGCAGGTCGCGCTGCTGTTCGGGCGCGAGGACCGGGGGCTCACCAACGACGAGCTGCAGCGCTGCAACCTGCACCTCCATATCCCCTCGGACCCGTCCTACAGCTCCCTCAACCTGGCCATGGCGGTGCAGATTGTCTGCTACGAGCTGCGCATGCTGCTGCTGGGGGATGCCCTGCCGGCACAGGCCGAGGACCAGTGGGATGCCCCTTTCAGTACCACGGAGAGCATGGAGCGGTTCTACCAGCACCTCGAGGAGACCCTGGTGGGCATTGGTTTTCTCGATCCCGCGGCGCCGCGGCAACTGATGGCCCGCTTGCGGCGTCTCTACGGGCGCGTGCGCCTGGACGAGATGGAGCTCAACATCCTGCGCGGGATCCTCACCGAGACGCAGAAGTTCGCCCCACCGAAGGATAGTTGATCAATTTGGTTGGTTATTGCATACTGCCCTTTTACGCAAACGGGTACTGCCATGCGGCTGACCACCAAGGGACGCTATGCTGTCACCGCGATGCTGGATCTGGCCCTGCACGGCGGCGACGGTCCTGTGAGCCTCGCGGAGATTTCCAGTCGGCAGGACATTTCCCTGTCCTACCTGGAGCAGCTGTTTGCGCGCCTGCGGCGGCGGCAACTGGTGAGCAGCGTGCGTGGTCCGGGCGGCGGCTATCGGCTGGGGCGCAGTCATGATGCCATTTTTGTGGCCCAGATAATCGACGCGGTCGACGAGGCGGTAGACGCGACGGGTTGCGGCGGCAAGGCGGATTGCCAGCAGGGAGAAGTGTGCCTGACCCACCATCTGTGGCAGGACCTCAGTGACCAGATCCACGGTTTTCTCAGCCAGATCAGCCTGGCCACCCTGGTGGAGCGGCGGGAAGTTCGCCATGTATCCTCTCGCCAGGACGCCCGTTCGCGTATCAACCAGGATGGCCTGGTTGCCCTGCGGGAACTCTGATTGCCCGGCCGTGGCCGGCCCCTGACTCATGCAGAAACCTGTTTACCTCGATTACCTTGCTTCCACGCCGGTTGACCCGCGGGTTGCCGCCGCGATGGCGGAATGCCTGACCCTGGACGGGAACTTCGGCAATCCCGCATCCCGTTCCCATATCTATGGCTGGCGCGCTGAACAGGCGGTGGAGCAGGCGCGGCGGGAATTGGCGGACCTGATCAATGCCGATCCGCGGGAGATCGTGTGGACCTCTGGTGCCACCGAGGCCGACAACCTGGCGCTCAAGGGCGCTGCCGGTTTCTACAGCGATCGGGGCCGCCACATCATCACCTCGAAGATCGAGCACAAGGCGGTGCTGGACACCTGCGCCTGGCTGCAGCAGCGCGGCTGGGAGGTCAGCTGGCTGGAGCCGGATCGCGATGGCCTGGTCTCGGCGGCCAGCGTGGCCGCGGCGCTGCGACCCGATACCCTGCTGGTGAGCGTGATGCATGTGAACAATGAGCTGGGTACCGTCAACGATATCGCCGCCATTGGCGCGGTGGTGCGCGCAGCCGGTGCCCTGTTCCACGTGGATGCGGCCCAGAGCGTGGGCAAGATTCCGGTCGATCTGGGGCAGTTGCCGGTGGACCTGTTGTCCATTTCCGCGCACAAGTTTTACGGCCCCAAGGGCATTGGTGCGCTCTATGTGCGGCGCCAGCCCCGGGTGCAGCTGGAAGCGCAGATCCACGGTGGCGGTCACGAGCGCGGCATGCGCTCCGGCACCCTCGCGACCCACCAGATCGTGGGCATGGGGGAGGCGGCGCGGCTGGCCCGGGAAGAGATGGTCGCCGAGAGTGCCCGCCTGCTGGCCCTGCGTCAGCGCCTCTGGCAGGGCATGGAGGGGATCTCCGGGTTGCGCCTGAACGGCCATCCGGAGGCGCGCCTGCCGGGTGCCCTCAACGTGAGTGTCGAAGGCGTGGACGGCGAGACCCTGCTGCTGTCGCTGCGCGAATTGGCCCTCTCCAGTGGATCTGCCTGCAACTCCGAGAGCATTGAGCCGTCCCATGTTCTGCGGGCAATCGGAGTACCCGACGCCCTGGCCCACAGTGCCCTGCGCATGTGTTGTGGCCGTTTTACCACGGAGCAGGACGTCGATCGCGCCGTGGCCCACCTCGATGCGGTCATAGGCGGTCTGCGCCAGCGCGTTTAGCGGATGAAACCCGACACTAAAGCCCGTATAATTGCGCGGCTTTTACCCGGGGGCCAGAGGCCCCTGATTTTTTTGTTTTCTGTGGAGATAGTTTGATGGCTGTTGAGCGTACCCTGTCCATTATCAAGCCGGATGCCGTTGCCAAGAACGTCATCGGCCAGATCTACTCGCGCTTCGAGGGCGCCGGCCTGCAAGTGGTCGCGGCGAGGATGCTGCGCCTGAGCGAGGATCTGGCCGGCGGTTTCTATGCCGAGCACCGGGAGCGCCCCTTTTTCCCCGCGCTGATCGAGTTCATGACCTCCGGCCCGGTGGTGGTGCAGGTGCTGGAAGGTGAGAACGCCATTGCAAAAAATCGCGAGCTGATGGGTGCGACCAACCCGAAGGACGCCGACCCAGGCACGATCCGCGCCGACTTCGCCGAGTCGATCGACGCCAATGCCGTACACGGGTCCGACTCGCCGGCCTCCGCCGAGCGCGAAATCGCCTACTTCTTCGCTGCCAGCGACATCTGCGGCCGCGGCTGAGAGAGCGGACCCCGCCATGACCGCCACGCTCATCGCCACCACGGTTGCGCAGCCCAGGGTCAATCTCCTGGGCATGACGCAGCCGCAGCTGGAACAGTTCTTCCTCGACCTGGGGGAGAAAAAGTTCCGTGCCCAGCAGGTGATGAAGTGGATACACCACGGCGGGGTCACCGATATTGGCGCCATGTCCAACCTGGGCAAGGCATTGCGGGAAAAGCTGCTGCAGATCGCCGAAGTGCGGCCACCGGAAATTGTCAGCCAGCACGACTCCACCGACGGCACCCGCAAATGGGCGGTGCGGGTGGAGGGCGGCGGGCTGGTGGAGGCGGTGCTGATTCCCGAGGGTGGTCGCGCCACGCTCTGCGTGTCGTCGCAGGTGGGCTGCAGCCTTGACTGCAGTTTCTGCTCCACTGGCAAGCAGGGTTTCATGCGTGACCTGACGGCGGCTGAAATCGTCGGTCAGGTGTGGCTGGCGATCAAGTCCTACGACGCCTTTCAGTCCGGCAAGGGCCGGGTCGTCACCAACGTGGTGATGATGGGCATGGGCGAGCCGCTGATGAATTTCGACAATGTGGTCGCGGCCATGGACCTGATGCTGTCCGATCTGGGCTACGGCATCTCCAAGCGGCGGGTCACCCTGAGCACTTCCGGGGTGGTGCCGGCGCTGGACCGGCTGGCGGAACTCAGTGAGGTATCATTGGCGATATCGCTGCATGCGCCCAATGACGCCCTGCGCAGCCAGCTGGTGCCGATCAACCGCAAGTATCCGATTGCGGAACTGTTGCGCAGTGCGCGCCAGTACATAGATGCCCAGACCGACAGCAAGCGCGTGGTCACGGTGGAGTACACCCTCATGGCCGGGGTCAACGACCAGCCGGACCAGGCCCGCGAGCTGGCCCAGCTGCTGCGGGATTTTCCCTGCAAGATCAACCTCATTCCCTTCAACAGTTTCCCCGGTTCGGAGTATCGCCGTCCCAGCGGCAACGCGGTGTCACGGTTCTGGCAAGTGCTGGTGGATGCGGGCTATATTGTCACCGTCCGCACCACCCGTGGGGACGACATTGACGCGGCCTGTGGGCAACTGGTGGGCCAGGTGGTCGACCGCACGCGTCGCAGTGAACGCTATCGCGCAGCGGGCCAGGCCCCGGAGGTAGAAGCAGGGTGACTATTGCAGCTGAAAGTTTCAGCAGGCAGGGACGCAGGCTCCTGCTGACACTGGTGGTACTGTGTACTGGCTGTGTGACCACCACCGACAGCGTGTTCACCACGCCCCCGGCACCGCAGGAAGCCCTGGAGCGCCGGGTCGCTCTGGCGCGGCAGTATATCGGCCAGCGCGATTGGGATAACGCCAAGCGCAATCTGGCCCAGGCGGTGGCAATCGATGATCGCAATGCCGAAGTGCACGAGGCGTTCGCCCTGGTCTACCAGAGCACCGGCGAGAAGGAGCTGGCAGAGGAGAGCTTCCAGAGGGCGCTCCGGCTGGACCGCGATTTCTCCCGCGCGCGCAACAACTACGCGGCGTTCCTGTATGCGGAGCAACGCTACGCCGATGCCGAGAAAGAGCTGGAGCTGGTGGTCAAGGATACGCTGTATACCGGGCGGCCGATGGCGTTTGTAAACCTGGGCCTGTGCCGCCAGCAGCTGGACAAGCCGGCGGCGGCAGAGGAAGCTTTCAGTCGCGCGCTGTCGATGGACCGCGCCAATACCATCGCCCTGCTGGAGCTGGCCCAGCTGCGCTTTGAAGCGGGCGACTACACTACCGCCAACCGGCACTACGGGACCTACCGTACCGCGGTCAGGCCCCAGTCCGCCCGCGCGCTCTGGCTCGGGATTCGGCTGGCCAGAGTGCTGGATGATCGCGATGCCGAAAGCAGCTACGCGCTGGCCCTGGGCAGTCTCTACCCCGAATCCCCGGAATTCCGGGAGTACCAGCGGATGCAACGCGATGGGCAGTAAGGAAATATTTGACGATGCGCCCGCCCGGGTTTCACCGGGTGCGATGCTGCAGGCGGCCCGGGAGGCCCGCGGGCTATCCCCCCTGGACGTATCCCAGCGCCTGAACTGGCTGCCGGAGTATGTGGCACTGATTGAGCGGGACGAGTTCGATCGCCTGCGGCGCCCGGCCTTCGCCCGCGGCTACCTGCGCGCCTACGCCCGCATGTTGGGTCTCGACGAGACCATCGTGCTGGCCGGGTATGATGAGGTTGCGCCGGTAGTGGCAAAACCGTCTCCCCGGACGCGCAGCCAGCGCCCCTTGCCTCTGCAGAGCACCGGACTCGGCATCATGCTGGGCCTGGGCGTACTGGCGCTGCTGGTGCTGGGGCTGTGGTGGGCACAAACCGGGCAGGCGGGCACTGGCCCGATGTACGGAGGTTGAGTCATGCACAAGCCATCCCCCATTAATCGCCGTCGCAGCCGCCAGATCATGGTCGGGTCCGTTGCCGTGGGCGGCGATGCCCCGATCAGCGTGCAGAGCATGACCAACACCGAGACCTGTGACGTGGCGGCCACGGTGGCCCAGGTCCAGGCCATCCAGGATGCCGGCGCCGACATCGTGCGCATCTCGGTGCCGAGCATGGACGCGGCGGAAGCCTTCCGCGAGATCCGCGCCCGGGTGTCGGTACCGCTGGTGGCGGATATCCACTTCGACCACAAGATTGCGCTCAAGGTGGCGGAATACGGTGTCGACTGCCTGCGGATCAATCCCGGCAATATCGGCAATGACAGGAAAGTGCGCGCGGTGATCGACTGCGCCAGGGACAAGGGCATACCGATTCGCATCGGCGTCAACGCCGGCTCCCTGGGCAAGGACCTGCAGCGCAAGTACGGCGAACCCACCGCGGAAGCGCTGGTGGAATCCGCGCTGCGTCACGTGGACATACTCGACCGCTTCAACTACCCGGATTTCAAGGTCAGTGTGAAAGCCTCCGATGTATTCATGGCGGTAGCGGCATACCGTCTGCTGGCACAACAGATCGAGCAGCCACTGCATCTCGGCATCACCGAGGCCGGCGGCTTGCGCGGCGGCACCGTGAAGTCGGCGGTGGGCCTGGGCATGCTGTTGATGGATGGCATTGGCGATACCATCCGCATTTCGCTGGCGGCGGACCCGGTAGAGGAAGTGAAGGTCGGCTTCGAAATCCTCAAGAGTCTGAAGCTGCGAGCCAATGGCATCAACTTCATTGCCTGCCCCAGTTGCTCCCGTCAAAACTTTGACGTTATTGCGACCATGAACGTGCTGGAGCAGCGGCTGGAGGATATTCGCACGCCGATGGACGTCGCCGTCATCGGCTGCATCGTCAATGGCCCCGGGGAGGCGCGGGAGGCCGATGTGGGCCTCACCGGCGCCAGCCCCAGCAACCTCATTTACATCAACGGCGAGCCAGACCACAAGGTCAGCAACCAGGACTTTGTCGACCATCTGGAGCAGGTGATCCGCCAGCGCGCGCTGCAGCTGGAACAGGAGCGGGCCGCCGAGGACGCCAGGCTGATCGCCCGGTCGCCGGCCTGAGCCCATGACACCGCAGGAGAGCAGGTGACTAGCATTCGCGCGATCCGGGGAATGAACGACATTCTCCCGGAAGACAGTACTGTCTGGCAGTATCTGGAGTCCACGATCGCCGTGCTGCTGGGCAGCTACGGCTATGGCGAGATCCGCCTGCCCATTGTCGAACAGACGGCCCTGTTCCGGCGTTCCATCGGCGAGGTCACCGACATCGTCGAGAAGGAGATGTACAGCTTCGACGACCGCAATGGCGAGAGCCTGACCCTGCGCCCGGAGGGTACTGCGGGCTGTGTCCGTGCGGTGATCCAGAACGGCCTGCTGGGCACGCCCCAGCGGCTCTGGTACAGCGGCCCCATGTTTCGCTACGAGCGCCCGCAGAAGGGTCGCCAGCGCCAGTTTCACCAGGTGGGTGCGGAAGCTTTCGGTATCGCCACCCCGGACATCGACGCCGAGCTGATCCTGCTGACGGCCCGCCTGTGGCGGGTGCTGGGCGTGGCCGACCATGTGCAGTTGCAGATCAATTCCATCGGCAGCAGCGCTGCCCGCCAGGCCTATCGCACCGCCCTGGTGGACTATCTCGCCGGCCACCGCGAGGCCCTGGACGAGGACAGCCAGCGCCGGTTGCAGGGCAACCCGCTGCGGATTCTCGACAGCAAGCATCCGGGTACCCGGGAGATACTGGCCGACGCGCCGGTATTGACGGATTACCTGGATGCTGAATCGCGGGCGGATTTTGCCAGGCTGTGTGAACTTCTGCAGGCGGCGTCGGTCCCCTATGTGGTCAACCCGCAGCTGGTGCGCGGGCTGGACTACTACAACAAGACCGTGTTTGAGTGGGTGACGGATCGACTTGGCGCCCAGGGCACGGTCTGTGCCGGCGGCCGCTACGACGGGCTGGTGCAGCAGCTCGGTGGCAAGCCGACCCCGGGCGTCGGTTTTGCCCTCGGCAAGGAGCGCCTGGTGCTGCTGCTGGAGGCATTGGCGGTCGCACCGCCCGCGGCTGCGGCTGCAGACATCTACGCGGTCAGCGCCGGTGCCGCGGCGGAAGTGGCGGCCTTTGCCGCGCTGGAGTCGTTGCGCGATGCCCTGCCGGCACTCCGTATCGTCCAGCATGTGGGCGGCGGCAGTTTTCGCAGCCAGCTGAAGAAAGCCGACAAGAGCGGGGCCCGCTGGGCCCTGATCTGGGGTGAAGACGAGGTCGCTGCCGGCACCGTGACCGTCAAGTCGCTGCGCGAGCAGGGGCCCCAGGAATCCATGGCGGTAGCGGATCTTGCCAGCTACCTGGCCAGCCATTCATCGCCATAACAGGAACTCAAGGAAACCGGATAGTGGAATCATATCGCACGGAAGAAGAACAGGTTGAGGCACTGCGCCGCTGGTGGAACGAGAACGGTCGCTCGACCCTGTTTGTCATTGTGGTCGTGCTCGCGGGCACCTTCGGCTGGCAGGGCTGGCAGCGCTACGAGGCGCAGCGCAACGATAGTGCCTCGGATCTCTACCAGCAGATGCTGGAGGCCGCGTCCATGGCCGAGCAGGGTGTTGTCAACGATGCTCCCGCAGAGCGGCTCGCCAGCCAGTTGCGCAGCGAATACAGTGGCACGACCTATGCCCGGTTTGCCGCGCTGCACCAGGCTCGCATGGCGGTTGCCGGCAGCGACCTGGATGCTGCGGAAGCGCACCTGCGCTGGGTGCTGGGCGAAGCGGACAGTGGCAGTGATACCGCGATGGTTGCACAGGTGCGGCTGGGACGGGTGCTGGCCGCGCAGGGGGAGACCGAGCAGGCGCTGAAATTGCTGACGCCCGCTGGCAGCGGCAAGTTCCGTGCTGCATCGGCGCTGGCCCGCGGCGATGTGCTGGCTACGGCCGGTCGCGAGGCCGAGGCCCTGGCTGCCTATCGCGAGGCCCAGGCGCTCGTGCAGCAGTATCCGGGCCAGCTCAACATCGCGACCCTGGAGGCGAAAATCCAGCGCCTGGCGGCAGCTGGCGGGGAGGTGGGCGCATGATGACCCTGTCCGCCCGCTGGGGCGCGCTGCTGCTGTCGACTTTGCTGGTGAGCGGCTGCAGCACCATGAAAGGCTGGTTTTCCATAGACGATGATGAGGACCCGCGGCAGCCCGTCGAACTGCAGGATATCGACGAGACCGTCACGGTGAAGCGCCTCTGGTCCACCGGGGTGGGCAAGGGCCAGGGCGATGGCCTGTACCGCATCGAGCCGGTGATCGGTGGCGAGCGCATCTACGCCGCCTCCTCCGATGGTGAAGTGCAGGCGCTGGATCGTGGCAACGGCCGTCGGGTTTGGAGTCGGGATCTCGAGATGCCGGTTTCCGGTGGCGTCGGCCTCTACGGCGACAGCCTCTTTCTCGGTGGCAGTGATGGTTTCGTACTGCGCCTGGACGCCGCCACGGGCGCAACCCGCTGGACCGCCCGGGTAACCGGCGAGGTGCTGGCGCCGCCCCAGAGCAATGGTCGCGTGGTCGTGGCGCAGACCTATGACGGCAAATTGCACGGTCTCGATTTCGAGTCCGGCGAGCGCCTCTGGACCTATGACAGCAATATGCCGGTACTCACTATCCGCGGTACCAGCACGCCCCTGTTCCGCGACAACCTGGTCGTGGCGGGCTTCGCCAATGGCCGGGTGGTGGGGTTCAGCGCCGCGACGGGTGCCGTGGAATGGGAAGCCAGGGTGGCCATCCCCCAGGGCCGCTCGGAGATCGAACGTATCGTCGACGTGGATGGCACCATGGTGCTGGTTGGCAACGAACTGTTTGCCGCCAGCTACCAGGGCAACATCGTTGCGATCGATGCCAGTAGCGGCCGCAAGATCTGGGAGCGCCCGCTGTCCTCCGTGTCCGGCGTGTCCCAGGGCTTCGGCAACGTCTACGTGGCTGACGAGGATGGCACAGTGTTCGCGTTCCACCGCAATGGCCAGGGGCAGCGCTGGAGTCAGGACGCGCTCGCCTGGCGCGGACTCGGTCGCCCGGTCACGGTCAGCAGTTACGTTGCAGTGCCGGATTTCGAGGGCTACGTTCATATCCTGTCGCAGGTGGACGGCAGTTTTGTCGGTCGCTTCCGTGCCGATCGCAAGGGCGTGAGTGCCGACATGCTCAACGATGGCAACGTGCTTTATGTCTACGGCGACGGCGGCAAGTTGAACGCCTACCAGCTGAGCGCCAGGTAAATGCAATGATTCCGGTGATTGCCCTGGTCGGGCGCCCCAATGTGGGCAAATCGACCCTGTTCAACCAGCTGACCCGCAGTCGCGACGCGCTGGTGGCAAATCTCTCTGGCCTGACCCGGGATCGCAAGTACGGCGAGGCTCGCATCGGCTCGCGCCCGTTCATCGCGATTGATACCGGCGGTATCAGCGGCGATGAAGAGGGCATCGAGGCGCAGATGGCGGGGCAGTCCCTGCTGGCAATCGAGGAGGCGGATGCGGTCCTCTTCCTGGTGGATGCCCGGGAGGGCCTGAATGCCGCCGACGAGGCCCTGGCGCGCCACCTGCGCCAGCGCAACAAGTCCTTCCACGTGGTTGTGAACAAAATCGACGGCCTCAACGAGGACGTCGCGCTGGGCGACTTTTACGCCCTCGGTGTCGACCATCTGTTCGCGATCGCGGCCTCCCACGGCCGCGGTGTGCGGCAGATGATCGACGACGTGCTGGCGACGTTCCCCGAGCCGGAAGCCACCGCCCACGCGGACTTTGATCACCGTGACAGCGTCCGGGTCGCCATTGTCGGCCGCCCCAACGTCGGCAAGTCCACCCTGGTGAACCGCCTGCTGGGCGAGGAGCGGGTGGTGGTCTACGACCAGCCCGGCACCACCCGCGACAGCATTTATATCGATTACGAGCGGGACGGGCAGCGCTACACGCTGATCGACACCGCCGGGGTGCGCCGACGCAAAAACGTGCGCGAAACCGTGGAAAAGTTCTCCATCGTGAAAACCCTCAAGGCCATTGACGACGCCCACGTGGTGGTGCTGGTCATGGATGCGCACGAGGGGATTGTCGACCAGGACATGCACCTGCTCGGACACTGTATTGATGCCGGGCGCGGCCTGGTGCTGGCGGTAAACAAGTGGGACGGGATCGAGCCGCACCAGCGCGACTGGATCAAGACCGAGCTCAACCGCCGCCTGATCTTTGCCGACTACGCCGACACCCACTTTATCTCCGCGTTGCACGGTACCGGGGTCGGGCTGCTGTACAAGTCGATTCTCGCCGCCCACGGTTCCGCCACCCGCAAGCTCAATACCAACCAGCTCACACGGATTCTCGAGGGCGCCGTATTCGACCATGCGCCGCCGATGATCAATGGCCGCCGCATCAAGTTGCGCTACGCCCACCCCGGAGGCCAGAATCCGCCGCTGATCATCATCCACGGCAACCAGACAGCCAGCGTCCCGAACAGCTACCAGCGCTACCTGGAGAAGGTCTTCCGGCGCGAGCTCAAGCTTACCGGCACGCCGGTGCGAATCGAGTTCCGCACCGCCGAGAACCCCTTCGAAGGCAAGCGCAACCAGCTCACCCAGCGCCAGGTTCAGCGCAAGCGGCGGCTGATGGCACACGTGAAAAAGAACGAGAAGAAAAGCAAGCGCTGAGGGATGTGCCGTGGCCAAGCCTGATCTCGACAGCCGCGCCCATATCGAAGCCTTCGTCGATCGCTTCTACGCCAGGCTGCTGGCGGACCCGCAGCTGGCGCCCATTTTTCTCGATGTGGCACAGATCGATCTCGCGGTACACCTGCCGCACATCAAGGACTACTGGTGCAAGCTGCTGCTGGGCGAGCGCGGCTACAATCGCCACACCATGGACATCCATCGGCGCCTGCACCGTTTGCGACCCCTGCAACCCGAGGATTTCCAGCGCTGGCTGGCACTTTTTACCGCCACGGTGGATGCACACTACAGCGGCGAGCGGGCCAGCCGCGCCAAGCAGCTCGCCACCACGATTGCGGCCAACATGCAGCAGGGCCTGGGCTGAGCCAGCGCTCTCTGGCGACAAATTTTTCCTCGATGGCTTGCACTCTCTGATTTTGGTGTTATAGTTACGTATAACACCATATCAATGAGGTCGGTGAGATGGTCAACAACTTGCAGCGCAGGCGCCTGCTGGTCAGGCCCAACGGCATCCTGCCGGTAGCGGCGTTGTTTCTGCTGGCGGCATTACTGCTGGCACTGCCACAGCTGGTGCTGGCAACGGACGCGGCCGATGTGCAACGGGTGGACGGGCTGGATGTGGACGAGGTGGTGGTCCATGGCAGCATCGAGGTGGAAATCAACCAGGGCGACCAGCCGGAGCTGCTGCTTCGGGGGCGCCAGAGTGATCTGCAGCCGCCGCCGTTCCACGTCCGCGAACGTACTCTGGTGCTGGGCATCCCCGCGGGGGGCCGCAGCAGCACAGTCAGAAATGTACAGTACAAGCTGACGCTGCCGACCCTCGTGCGACTGCAGCTGATGGGCTCGGGCGATGTCTTTGTCCGCCCTTTCACCTCCCCGGTATTGTCGGTAATGGTCGATGGCAGCGGTGACGTGCGCCTGTATGACCTGGATGCGGGCGATGTGCGTTTCGACATGCGCGGCAGCGGTGATATTGAGGCGGCGAAGCTGGAGGCAGAATCTGTGCGCCTGGCCCTCACCGGGTCCGGCGATATTCATCTTGGGGAAGTGGTAACGGAATCCATGCGTGCGGTGGTCAACGGCTCGGGTGATGTCAGCACCGGCAAGGGCAGCCGCAGCGTCAGCACCGAAATCAACATCGTCGGTTCCGGCGACGTCGATTTTGCATCCCTGGACAGTGACCGGGCCGAAATCAATATCATCGGCTCGGGCAATGCCAGGGTGGGCGAGATCCGTGAACTCGATGTCACCATCATGGGCAGCGGTGACGTCCATTACCGCGGCGATCCCGACATCAACCAGACTCTGTTCGGCTCCGGCCGTGTGCAGCGGAAGTAGCGCACGTGGAGTGGAACGACAAGCAGCCAATTTACCGGCAACTGCGCGACCTGGTTGTGGAGAGAATCATGGATGGAACGTTTGCGGAAGGCGAGGCCGTGCCCTCGGTGAGGCAGGTGGCGACCGACTACCAGATCAATCATCTCACCGTCGGCAAGGCCTACCAGGAGCTGGTCGACAGCGGTCTGCTGGAGAAGCGACGGGGGCTGGGCATGTATGTGACAGTCGGCGCCCGGGCGGCCCTGACCACGGACGAGCAGGGGCGTTTTTATCGCGAGGAAGTCCCGGCCTTTGCCGAGCGCGTGCGGGCGCTGGGGCTGGATATGCACGATGTGGCGGCACGACTGCTGCAACAGGGGGAGGAATCATGACAACTGCTGTCGTCGCGGCCCGCGGGCTGCAGCGCAGGTTCGGGGAGCAGGTGGCGGTGGCGGGCGTTGACCTGCAACTGCAGCCGGGTACGGTACTGGGGCTGATAGGTCCCAACGGCGCGGGCAAAACCACCCTGTTGCGGTCCCTGCTGGGCCTGACCCGCTGCGAAGGTGAACTCGCGGTGCTGGGCATGGATCCGCGCCGGGAGCAGGCCAGGCTCATGGAGCAGGTCTGTTTCATCGCCGACACCGCGGTGCTGCCGCGCTGGATGACCGTGCAGCAGCTACTGGACTACGTGGCGGGCACCCATCCCCGCTTCGATCGCGCCCACGCCGAGACCCTGCTGGCTGCGACCGAGGTACGGAGCCAGCGCCGGGTGGCCGAGTTGTCCAAGGGCATGACCGTGCAACTGCATCTGGCGCTGGTGATGGCGATTGACGCCCGCCTGCTGATCCTGGACGAGCCAACTCTCGGCCTCGATATCCTGTTCCGCAAGCAGTTTTTCGAGCAGCTGCTGAACGACTATTTTGATGAAGAGCGCACCATCGTGATTTCGACCCACCAGGTGGAGGAAGTGGAGAATATTCTCACCCATGCCCTGTTCATGAACCGGGGCCGGGCCATTCTCTGTGACTCGATAGCGGCGCTGCAGGAGGAGTATGTGGAGCTGCGCGCAGTGGGTCCCGCCCTCGCTCGTGCGGAAAGTATCCCCCATATTGGCCAGCGCCCGCTCCTGGGTGGCAAGGCACTGATCTACCAGGGTATCGGGCGCGATGCCCTGGCTCCCCTGGGGGAGCTGCGCACACCGGCTCTGGCCGACCTGTTCGTGGCCAAGGTAGGGGAGGACAACAGTCATGTCTGATCGTATGCCGGCGCGCTGGATTACTCTGGTCCGCCGCGAATTGCAGGAATACCGGGTTTCCCTGGTCTGGACCCCGCTGGTGGTGGCGGGTGCGCTGGCGGTGCTCCTGCTCACCGGCGTGCTGGTCGCCAACCAGTTCAGCAACCTGGGTAACGTCATGCTGCAGGCGGTGATGCAGGAGGAGTCCAGTGGCGGTCCCGGTTTCAATATCCGCGTGATAGTGAATGACAACGGCAAGCCGGTAACGGAGGTCCTCAGCGAGACCCTGAGCGGGCCCGCGGGCACGAGCGGTGAGCTGCGGGAGGATTACCAGGTAGAGGCCGCACCGGAGCTGGCGGACGAGCAGCTCTGGGATTTTTCCTCGGACTGGACCTTCACGCCGGCGCCGCCAGCAAGCCGCGCTGCCGACGACAACGGGACGGCACCGGTCGACAGTCTCAATCCGCTGCTGCACGGTGTGCATCTGTTCATGCTGGTGATCCTGGTGTTTGTGAGCTTCAACTACCTGCTGGGCTGTCTGTACACCGACCGCAAGGATCGCAGCATCCTGTTCTGGCGCTCCCTGCCGGTGTCCGCCCGTGATGAGGTGCTGGCCAAGCTCGCTGTCGCCCTGCTGGTGGCTCCGGGCATCTTCATCGCCGCCTCCCTGCTGGTGCAGCTGGCCACGGTTTTGCTGGCGATGCTGCTGGTGCTGCGCATGGATCTGGACCCCTTTGCGGTGGTGCTCGGCAATGTCCAGTTCGGACGCCTGCTGCTGGACCAATTCGGCGGCTGGTTGCTGAATGCCCTGTGGGTGCTGCCTGTCTATGCCTGGGTAATGCTGGCGTCGGCCGCAGCGCGGCGCTCGCCGTTCCTGCTGGCCGTGACACCGGTGCTGGGCCTGCTTGTGCTGGAGGCCATGCTGTTGGGCAGCAACCACTTCGGCACTGCGATCATGAATCACATGCCGCACTACACAAGTGACAGCAGCGCGGGGGGCTTTCACCTCCTGGGCCCCGACTGGGCCAATCTCGACTATCTGGGCCTGGTGCTGGGGCTGCTGGTGGCGGGGGTGCTGCTGGCGGCGACGGTGTGGCTGCGGCGCTATCGCTGGGAGATCTAGCCCTATTGTTGCGCTGAATAGTAAAAATATTTTCTATTTATTTCAATTATAGTGCCGGGCTCTCTAAGATACCCTCAACCTGTCCTGAAACAGTCGAGGCCCCACATGTCAGATTACCTGCAAGATGTCGAATCCTTTGCCGCCCTGCGCGCCGCGCAGAATGGTACCTGGAACAATATCAACCCCGAGTACGCGGCCCGCATGAAGCGCCAGAATCGCTTCCGCACCGGTCTCGATATTGCCCGCTACACTGCCGGCATCATGCGCCGGGACATGGCTGAATACGACGCCGACAGCAGTCAGTACACCCAGTCCCTGGGCTGCTGGCACGGGTTTATCGGCCAGCAGAAACTGTTGGCGATCAAGAAGCACCACGGCACCACCAACAAGCGCTACCTGTACCTGTCGGGGTGGATGATCGCCGCCCTGCGCAGCGAATTCGGCCCGCTGCCAGACCAGTCCATGCACGAAAAGACCACCGTGCCGGGGCTGATCGAAGAACTCTACACCTTCCTGCGGCAGGCGGATGCCCGCGAACTGGGGCACCTGTTCCACGATCTCGATGCCGCCCGCGCTGCCGGTGACGAGGTCAAGGAAAAGGCCGTGCTCAACGCCATCGACAACTACGAGACCCACGTGGTGCCGATCATCGCCGACATCGACGCCGGGTTCGGCAACGAAGAGGCGACCTACCTGCTGGCGAAGAAAATGATCGAAGCGGGTGCCTGCGCGATCCAGGTGGAAAACCAGGTGTCCGACGCCAAGCAGTGCGGCCACCAGGACGGCAAGGTGACTGTCCCCCATGAGGACTTCCTCGCCAAGATCAACGCCATCCGCTACGCCTTCCTCGAGCTTGGGGTGGACGACGGTGTCATCGTCGCCCGTACCGATTCCCTGGGTGCCGGCCTGACCCAGAAGATCCCCGTATCCCGTGATGCCGGTGACCTGGCGCACATGTACAACGCTTTCCTGGAAACCGAAGTGGTGGAAAGCGCCGGCGATGTGCGCGAAGGCGACGTGGTCATCAAGCAGGATGGCAAGCTGGTGCGCCCGGTGCGCCTGGCCAACGGCCTCTACCGTTTCAAGGACGGCACCGGCGAAGCCCGCTGTGTACTGGATTCCATCACCAGCCTGCAGCACGGCGCCGACCTGTTGTGGATCGAAACCGAAAAGCCCCACATCGGCCAGATCGGCGGCATGGTGGACGAGATCCGCAAGGTCATCCCCAACGCCAAGCTGGTCTACAACAACTCACCGTCCTTCAACTGGACCCTGAACTTCCGCCAGCAGGTGTTCGATGCCTGGAGCAAGGAAGGCCGTGACCTCTCGGCTTACGACCGCGACAAGCTGATGAGCGTGGACTACGATGGCTCCGAGCTGGGCGTGGAAGCGGATCGCTGGATCCAGACTTTCCAGGCGGACGCGTCGCGCGATGCGGGGATCTTCCACCACCTCATCACCCTGCCGACCTACCATACCGCGGCCCTGTCCACGGACAACCTGGCCAGGGGCTACTTTGGCGAAGAGGGCATGCTGGCCTATGTGCAGGGCGTGCAGCGCAAGGAAATTCGCGAGGGTATCGCCTGCGTCAAGCACCAGGACATGGCCGGCTCCAACATGGGCGACGACCACAAGGAGTACTTTGCCGGGGAAGGCGCGCTCAAAGCCGGCGGCAAGGACAACACCATGAACCAGTTCGGCTAAACGCCGCCGAAAGGGTCATCCACCGAATGGGCCGGCTGGGTAAACCAGCGCGGCCCTTTTTCGGTGAGGTAGAAGTGGTCTTCGTGGCGCACGCCGAAGGCGCCGGGCACGCAGATCATGGGTTCGTTGCTGAAACACATGCCGGGCGCCAGCGGGGTGTCGTTACCGCGCACAAGGTAGGGCCACTCGTGGATATCCAGGCCGATGCCGTGGCCGGTCCGGTGGGGCAGGCCGGGCAGGGCGTAGTCGGGGCCGAGACCGGCTGCGGTCAGCACGGCGCGGGCGGCGTCGTCGACACTGCCGCAGGTCGCGCCGATCTGTGCCGCGGAGAAGGCCGCCTGCTGCGCCGCCTTCTCCAGGTCCCAGATCTCGCGCTGGCGTTCGCTCGGCTCGCCGAAGACATAGCTGCGGGTAATGTCCGAAATGTAGCCGTGCAACTGGCAGCCGGTGTCGATCAGCACCATGTCGCCCTCGTCGAGGACCTTGGGCCGGGCCACGCCGTGGGGGAAAGCGCTGTCGGGGCCGAACAGGACGATGCAGAAATACGAGCCCGCCGGGGCGCCGACCTGGCGGTGGGCGGCATCGATGAACGCACTCACCTCGGTGGTGCTGATGCCGGGACGCAAAATGCGCGCCGTCGCCCGGTGCACCTCCAGGGTCATGTCCTTGGCGCGCTGCATCAGGGCCAGCTCGGCGCCGGACTTGTGCATCCGGCAGCCGGCGGTGACCGGGGTGGCGCTGCGGAAGCGACAGTCCGGAGACGCCTGCTGCAGACCGTCGGCGATAAAGAAAGGCGCGGACTCGTCGACACCGATCTCGCGGGCACCGAAGTCCGCCAGCAGCCGGGCGCAGAGCCGGTAGGGGCTTTCGTGCTCTTCCCAGCAGTGCACCTCGCCGGGAACCCGCAGGAAACCCTGCAGGGTGCCGAGCTCGAAGGCCGGGGCGAGGTATACCGGGTCGCCGTTGGCCGGTACCAGTGCACCCACCAGGCGCTCGCTGGCGGACCAGCGGGTACCGGTGAAATAGTAGAGATTGGTGCCGGCGTTCAGGTAGATGGCATCCAGCCCTTCGGCCCGCATCAGGCCCTGGGCCTGCGCCAGGCGGGCGGCAAACTCGGCGTCATTGATGGGGGTGGCACCGGTAGTCATGTCCTGCAGGCGGGCCAGTTCGGTTGCGGCATCGGAGCCGCCTATGCCTTGGGTCATGGGAGTCCTCGTTGGCGTTGGGGTGGCGGTCGTTTATGCTGAACGCCGGTGAAGCGGGATGATAACTGCAGGGGCTGCAGGGGGAAAGCGGGATGCGGTGGACAAATATTGATCAGCAGCTGTGTTCGGTAGCGCGCGCGCTGTCGGTGGTCGGTGAGCGCTGGACGCTGCTCATTCTGCGCGACGCCTTCCTGGGTACCCGGCGCTTCGAGCAGTTTCAGCACAATCTCGGTATCACCCGGCACCGGCTGTCGGAGCGCCTGGGCAAGCTGGTGGAGCAGGGCGTGCTGGTCAAGGTGCCTTACTGCGAGCGTCCCCCGCGCCATGAGTACCGCCTCACGCGCAAGGGCCTGGGGCTGTATCCGGTGCTGATGAGCCTGGCGCGCTGGGGCGACGACTGGATGGCCGGCGACGAGGGTGTGCCGCTGGAGTATGTACATCGCGGTTGCGGCAAGCTGACGCGGCCGGTGCTGGCCTGCAGCGAGTGCGGCGAACCCCTGCGCCCGGAAGGGGTCACCCCGCAGGCGGGGCCGCCGCTCGAGGCACTGGCCCGGGAACTTGGTCGGGCCGGCGAGAAAAATCTCTCCATACCGGCCCTCATCGGCCGCTCGCGGCCGCCGGAGTAGGCGCCCGTTACAGTTGATTTGTATGAAAAAGTAACATTGGCAGGAACTTTAACTTTCCCCTCGAGGGGGTAGACTGCGGGAACTAGAACAACAACCCTCGAGGGATCCCGCAATGACACACTTCAGAAAAACCATTCTCGCGGCCGCGGTTGTCGCCCTGGTGCCGTCAGTTTCTTACGCACAGCTTGAAGAAGTGCTGGTGACCGCAACCAAGCGCGAGGCATCGGCCCAGGACCTGCCCTTCTCCATCAATGCCCAGTCCGAGGCGGACATCCGCCGCACCGGCGCCACCAATCTGGAAGAGCTGTCGCGCAACGTCGCCGGCCTCGCCATCCAGAACCTGGGTCCGGGCCAGAGCCAGGTCTCCATCCGCGGTGTATCCGCCGGCCAGGTGGTGCGCGACCAGCCCGGGGTCAAAGAGCAGGTGGGGGTTTACCTGGACGAAACCGTGATTTCCCTGTCCCTGTTTACCCCGGACCTGGACCTGTATGACCTCAACCGCGTCGAGACCCTGCGCGGGCCCCAGGGCACCCTGTTCGGTTCCGGCTCCGTGGGTGGGACCATTCGCTTCATCACCAACCAGCCCGACTTCGAGGAATTCATTGGCTCGGTGGAGGCCAACCTCAACACCATCGAAGACGGTGATGTCGGCGGCCATCTCAAGGGTATGGTGAATATCCCCCTGAACGACAGGGCGGCGCTGCGCATCGTCGGTTACGGCACCGAGTACGGCGGCTGGATTGATGCCCTGCGCGAGGACGGCCGCTTCAAGGAAGACGTCAACAGCGGCGGTCGCTACGGTGGCCGCATTGCCCTGGCCCTGCAGCCGACCGACAACCTCACCATCACGCCGCGCGTCGTGTTCCAGAGTATCGAGACCGACGGCTTCAATCGCGAGGAAGTCTACAACCTGTTTGCCAACCCCTTCACCACCACCCGTCCGCCGGTGCGACTGGGCGAGCGCGAGCAGTACCTGCGCCTCGACGAAGCCTTTGAAGACGACACCATGATCGCCGACCTGGTGGTCAACTGGAGCCTGGACAGCGTCGACGTAACCTACGCCGGCAGCTACGTGGACCGGGAAATCCTCGCCAGCCGCGACGCCAGTGCCCTGACCGGGTCGGTGTCGGTGGATCTCGGTTTTCCCGAGGCGGCGGTACTCATTCCCTCCAACCTGCGCGACACTACCGACCTCCAGCAAACCACCCATGAGCTGCGCCTGGCCTCCAACGCCGACGGGCCGTTCAACTGGGTTGTCGGTGGCTTTTTCTCCGATGTTGAGCGCGAGTATGCCCAGCGCCTGCCCACCCCGGGTTACGATGCGGTGACCGATGCCGTGTTGGGCGCCGGTACCGCTGCCGCGGTGAGCAACGGCTACGGCCCCGACTCGCCCTACAACTCGGACCTGCCCTACGATATTGAACAGTTGGCCCTGTTCGGCGAGCTGAGCTACGACATCACCGACCGCCTCAACGTGACCCTGGGTGGCCGCTATTACGACTTCGAGGAAGAGCGTCGCTTCACTACCGGCGGCCTGTTCTCCAACGGTGACGACCAAGTGGATTCCACCTCCTCGGATGGCTTCAACCCGCGCCTGCTGGTCAGCTACGATGTCAGTGACGAGATGACCATCAACGCCCAGGCTTCCCAGGGCTTCCGCCTTGGGGGTGTGAACGATCCGTTGAACGTGCCCCTCTGCGATGCCGGCGACCTGGAGACTTTTGGCGCCTTCCAGGCCTACGACGACGAGACCCTGTGGAACTACGAGCTCGGCTTCAAGAGCGAGTTCGACAAGGTGCGTTTCAATGCCGCGGTGTTCTACACCGACATTGAAGACCTGCAGGTGACCCTGGATGCCGGTTCCTGTTCCTCTCGGATCAGCTTCAACGTGCCCGAGGCGCATACGCTCGGTGTGGAATGGGAGCTGGTGGCCTATCCCATGGAGCTGCTGATGCTGACCTTCTCCGGCAGCCTGCTGGAGGCGGAGTTCGACTCCACGGTTACCGACAGCAACGGCAATGTGCTGGGCGGGGTCGAGGACGGCAACCGGCTGGCGTCGGTACCGGAGTTCCAGATGGCGGCCTCGGCGACCTACACCTTCCCGGTCAATGCCTTTGGCTCCAACGAGATGTATGTGTCGGCGATGTTCCAGCACGTGGGTGATCGCTATACCCAGCCCAGTGACCAGGTGGCCGGCGCCGGCAACTTTGTCTCCGGCCTGCCCTTCGGCGGCGCCACCGGGGCCGAGGTGACGGCGGTGGACCTCGAACTGGATGCCTACGAGCAGGTGAACCTGAGGGCAGGGATTGTCTGGGATACCTTCGAGACAGTGTTCTACGTGGACAATGTCACCGATGAAAACGCCCAGCTGTCCTTCGACCGCGAGCGCGGTGGCCGCGCCAGACTGGCCTATCGCAACAACCAGCCGCGGACGATCGGCGTGACCGTGCGCAAGTTCTTCTGACCGGAAGTCTGAGTCGAGAAAACCCGCTGCGGAGTAACCGTAGCGGGTTTTTGTTGTTTAAACGGGTCATGGTCGGGATCAGTTTGGCAGCTGCCATGCCCTGGTCGGAGCATTGCACCGGTGCGCAAGATGGTGTTTGCTGTTTGAGGGCGCCGCGTCGACGTTTGGCATGAAGGTTGAGGGGGGCAGGTGACAGGCAGGAATTTAGGGGGGGTGGATCGCGATGATGATTCTCTGCCGAAGTCTTGGGTCGATCGTGACCAGGGCTTCGGCAGAGCGCCTGCTGCGACCGACACATTCCGGCTTGGCTATGATCCGGATGCCTGGTTGGCAGCAGTGTCCG
>TARA_R110002110_G_scaffold28674_4_pt1 | contig 34634 bp, 26 predicted proteins | sample TARA_R110002110 | Tara Oceans TARA_R110002110 (sample SAMEA4397330) | marine metagenome | biome: Polar Biome; feature: [SRF] surface water layer (ENVO:00010504); material: water (ENVO:00002006), including particulate matter (ENVO:01000060) such as... | depth 5 m | reverse complement strand
CGCTGCATCATGCTGTTTTTCAAAGTGGAAATACGGGCGTATCCTCCTGCATTTTCAATAAATTCATGCGCACCATCGTAAAATAATTCTGCATGGGACTCTAAATAACCATGCACATCGTTAAGGTAAACTATATCTAATTTCATAAAGCAGTTGTGTTAAGAATTTAGTATGACTGTAGGGTTTTAGGCGAGTTAAGGTTTTGTAATGTAAAAATAGGAAATACAGCATTAGAAATCAGACTTATTTTGAAAAACTACTTGACCATCGTACCGTCTTTAAGTTCTTCTGACGCCATTTTTACAAGGAGGGAGTTTTCAGGAATATCCCCAAAAATTTCAACTCGATTTTCCAATTCTCGCCCTTTCTGAATCGGCGTTCTTACCGTTTTATTGTTCTTTATTACAAATACATAGACACCATCACTGGAAGTCACCACAGCAGATTTTGGCACAACATAATTGCTGTCTTTTGATTTTATTGGCAAAATCACTTCGGCTACCATCCCTGGTAATAATTTTTGATTTTTATTAAAAACATCCAATTCCACACGCTCTGAACGAAGCCTGTTGTCTAAAGCTCCGGACATTCGGGCAATTTTGGCACGAAAGGTCTCGTTGTTGATCGACTTTACATTAAAAATCAGCTCATCACCAATAGTCAGATAGCCGGTATAAATCTCGGGAACATAAACAGGCAATCGCAATTTATCCTGTTGTTGAAGGGTAAACAGAGGTAATTCTGATCCTTTTCCAGACGGCCCCACAAAAGCACCAAGATTTACATTTCTGGCAGAGATGATTCCGTCAAAAGGCGCTCGGATTACCAAATAGCTTTTCATAATTGTAATTTCTTTGTAAGCTGATTTGGTAGCTAGATATTGGGCATAATCAGAATTTTTTCGCGCTGCAGCCTGTTCCAAATCATTTTTTGAAATCGTTCCTTCTATTTTGCTGGTTTCAAACAGCCTGTCGAAGGTACTTTTGCTGGCGGTATAAATTGCTTTTTGTGAAAGCTCTCGGGATTGGGCAGCAGCCAATTGCGAACTTATTTCTGGCGCTTCTAAAATGAGGAGTAACTGTCCTTTCTTAACCTGTGCGCCAATATCAACGTTGAGTTCTTTGACAAAACTGCTTACTTTAGCATAAATATCTACTTGTTGAAAACCAGCCAGTTCAGCTGGAATACGGAGTTCGGTTGTTAATTTTTCTTTACTGATGGTAAAGGTTTCGATAACCGGACTTGTTTCTACGGACGCAATTTTTTTCTTTTCGGAAGAATTGCAGGCAGTTAAAACTGTGGCTAGGACTAAAAACAGAAACGATTTTTTTAATAATTTATTTTTCATTTTGGTGGTGTAAAGATGAGATATAATGTTTGCTTTCGGGGTCTTCGGGATCTAAGGATAAAGAGTGTACCGGGGTTTTTCCCATTGCCCAAGCAAAGATCAGCGGTAAAACGAGAAGTACTGTGAAGGTTGAAAATACCAATCCGCCAATCACGGCTCTTCCCAGTGGGGAAATTTGATCACCGCCTTCTCCATGTCCGATGGCCATCGGCAGCATTCCGGCAATCATGGCAATACTGGTCATAATAATGGGACGAAGTCTGAGTGAAGCAGCCTCACGTGCTGACTGCAGCGCATTGCCATTGTGCTTTCGCAGTTGTTCCGCATTGGTAATCAGCAAAACAGCATTGGCAATGGAAACCCCCACTGACATTATGATTCCCATATAGGATTGCAAATTCAAAGTGGAGCCTGTAATCACAAGTAGCAATAAGGAACCTAAAACTACAGATGGAACCGTGGTTAAGATAACCAGAGATATTTTAAAAGACTGGAAATTAGCGGAAAGCATCAGAAAAATAACCATTATAGCAATAAGCAAACCCGTTTGTAAACTGCTCATGGTTTCCTTTAAAACGGTACTTAAACCTATTTGCTCTATAAACAAACCTCTGGGAAGTTCCCCAAGAGCTTCTATGCTTTGCTGAACGGCTTGGGTGGCAGTTCCCAAATCAACATGATCCATATTTGCAGTTACTGAAATATAGGGCATGGGTCCAATATTGTCATTTTCACCATAAGTGAAAGAAGGTGTAATAGTGGCCACATCACTTAAAACCGGACGGGATGCATTTTTAAGCAACGGAATTTCTTTCAGATCATTTTTACTTTTCATTTTATTTAAAGGGACCTGAACCTGAACGTTGTAGGAGAATCCAGCTTTTTCATCTACCCAGATGTTCTTTTCGGTATATTGGGAAGAAGATGTGGAAGCGATCAGAGAACGAGAAATGTCATTCATGTCAATCCCTAATTGGGCGGCACGAACTCTGTCAATAGTGATGTCTAGCGCAGGATATTTTATGGGCTGAGCAATCTGAATATCTCTCAAATAGTCAATTTTATTAAGTTTTGCGATGAGTTTATTGGCATAGGCTTCATTTCGTTTTTTATTTTTTCCGGCTACCCTGATTTCAATTGGTGTCGGGGAACCTTGACTCAGCACTTTGTCGGTCAGTTCGATTGGTTCGAAAGAAATTTTGACATCGGGCAATATTTTTTTAATTCTCTGGCGAAATTCATCTTTGAAAATATCCATGTCCACATGATAATCTTTCAATCCAATTTGGAAAACCGCCTCATGAGGTCCGGCAGTAAACAAATAGATTGGTGAAATGGAAAATATTCCCGGATGCTGCCCCACATAAACGGAGGATATTGCGACGTGTTCTTTACCAATCATTTTCTCCAGTTCGTTAAGCACTGCGATTGCTTTGTCTTCGGTACTTTCCAGACGTGTTCCGTCGGGAGCCCGCAATCTCATTTGGAATTGACTCGAATTGACTTTTGGGAACACATCTTGCCCAATAGTATTCAAAAGCACTAATACTAAACCCACAGATAGAAAAATATACAGCAAGGTAACCGGTTTTTTATAGTCAAAAAGCCGATTGATGAATCGCATGTAACGGTTTCTAAATCGTTCAAAAAAATTGATTTTGCCATCATTGTTAAAATCGTTCCTTTGAACCAGCATTTTTTTCTGGTCAAAAGTATCTTCTTCTGATTCTATGGTCAGTCCAGATGCATTAAACTCGGCTTCATCATCGCTTATATTTGAAGAATGCGCTTTTTTTGGATGTGCTTTCATCAGCCAGTTGGCCATCACCGGGACAAAGGTCTGCGAAAGTAAAAAGGATACAATCATCGAAAATCCAATCGCTAAGGCCAACGGAAGGAATAAGGCACCGGGTATTCCAGTCATCGTAAATGCAGGTGCAAAAACGGCCAAAATACACAGTAGAATCAACAACTTTGGCAAGGCTATTTCTTTACATGCATCCCAAATAGCCAAGGACTTGGGTTTGCCCATATCCAAATGTTGGTGAATATTTTCGATTGTTACCGTACTTTCATCGACCAGGATTCCAATCGCAAGAGCCAAGCCGCTTAAGGACATTAAATTGATAGTTTGCCCGAATAGTTTTAAGAATAACACACCTGAAATGATAGCAATGGGAATGGTGAGAATTACAATTAATGCAGCTCTTCGATCACCAAGGAACAATAAAACCATCAGGCCAGTAAGAATGGCACCAATGATTCCTTCAGTTATTAAACTTTTCAACGAGTCGATTACATGAACCGACTGGTCAAATTCATACGATAGCTTTACATCATTAGGTAAAGTACTTTGTATTTTAGGGAGTTGTGATTTTAATTTTTGGACAACATCCCAAGTCGAAGCATCGCCGGCCTTTGCTATACTAATATAAACGGATCGCTTTCCATTCACCAAAGCATATCCAGCAGTAATATCGGCACCATCTGTAACTTGTGCAACATCACCCAGATATAAATTTGGGACATCACCTTTGAACAAAGGTATTTTTTCAAAATCCTTAACTTCTTTAATGGTATTGTTGGTAGGGATGATGTAGTTGATATCCCCAATTCTCAGGTTTCCTGAAGGAGCGGTCTTATTGTTAGTACGGATGGCTTCCACAATCTGATCTGCTGTCAAATTATGTGAACGAAGCAAATCCGGATCTACATTAATTTCAATAGTTCTGGGGCTTCCGCCAAAAGGAGGCGGAGATAACAGTCCTGGAATAGCAGAAAAGGAGGAGCGTACATATACGTTTGCCAAATCCTGAAGTTCATTATTAGAACGGGTTTTACTACTCAAAACCAATTGACCGATGGGTAGCGAGGAAGCATCAAACCGAATGATAAACGGAGGTTGGGAACCCGGTGGGAATCTGGACTGGATTCTGTTGGATAGCGCACTGATTTCAGCAGCTGCCTGAGCCATATTAGTTCCTTCGTAATAAGTTACTTTCATCAGCGTGAGTCCTTGAATATTCTTGGTCTCGATGTCTTTTACACCATTGGCTAAAATCATTACATTGACATAATTCTTTGCGAAATAGGATTCCATCTGATCGGGCGTGTAACCTGCAAAGGAGTGGGCTAAATAAATAACGGGAAGATTCATTTCTGGTAGAATATCCACTTTGATATCCCGGACGGCACCAATTCCAAAAAAGAATAATCCAGCAACCAGTACCATTATAGAGATGGGTTTGCGAAGGGCAAAACGTATTAAATTCATCGTTTTAAATAATTAAAATTCATTCATAAATAAGTCAAAATCTCCCGTGGCTGCCGCTTTCATCAAAAGCGATTGCCAGACATTGGTGTAAATAATGTCGCGGTCGGTTTCCGCACGGTTCAATGTATATAGGGTCTGTGTTACATCGAGTAGATTGGTCATTCCGTTTTTATACAAAGTGGTTTTTTGTAAATAGGCTTGTTGTGCTGCTCGAACCTGTTTTGGAGCTTCCGTATAGTTTTCCAAAGCATATTTTATTTTGGCATCTGCCGCATCCGATTGTATTTTTAATTGCTGGTCGATTACTTTGTATTCCTCCTGTAAACCTTCGACAATCCATTTCTGGGCACTGACTTTTTTGCGCACTCGAGCGATAGTGGTCAGGTTCCAGCTGATGCCAATACCGAATAGATAATTTTGTCGTGAGGGATCAATACCGTCTAAATAATTTTGTGAAAAAGAATTCTGATTTGTGGCATAATCCGAATTAAAGCCAGAAGCTCGGGCTTGATATATCCCAAATAAACTGAAGGTAGGATAGTATTCCTTTTTAAAAAGACGAAGCTGTTGTTCGCTGAAAGCTACCCTGCTTTTATGATATTCCAATATGGGATTCAAATTCTCGCTTGAAGTTTTCAACGATCGCATCGCTTTTGGGATTGTCGTGACAAAAGTAGTGTCGAGCACAAAATCCTGAATGGAAACGCCCATCAGCGCGATGAGTTTGTTATTTTGTTCCTTAACCTGGTCTTTCACCTGATTCAGTGTGATTTTAGCTCGGGAAACTTCGGCGGAAGCCAGAGTGGAATCTACTCCGGCCAAAAGTCCATTTTTTACTCTGACTGCCGCAATATTCTGAAAGACCATAGCGCGTTCAAGATTTTTTCTTTGGGAAATCAACAATCGCTGACTCGCCAATAAGTTGAGATAAGTTGCTGCAATTTTAATTTTATGTTGAAATTTTTCCTGATTCAGATCTTTTTCGAAACGCTGGGAGTCTGCTTTAGACAGATTTATTTTTTGTTTCATTCTTCCAAAAGTGAAAAAATCCCAATTGACATTGACCAGATATAAAGCACCGAAAGCCGCATTCCAATTTTGCTTTTCCAGCGGAAGGCCCGAGGAAGCCACTCCGAGCCCTCCAAAACCATAAAGCGGTCCGTTTTGCCCGTTAACGGTTCCGTAATCCTGCTGTCCCGAGAGCGTGACATTGGGTAGATATTCTCTGCGAACCTGTTGGATTGTTTCTTTGGAAGCATTGGCATAGTTGCTTTTTGCTTTTATCGTTCCGTAATTGGCAATTCCGGTTGCCAGAGCCTCTTTTAGCGGAAGCGTCTGAGAAAAACCCTGAGAAAGGAAAACCAGAAATAAAAAAAGGGTTAATTTTATTGTTTTCATTATTGTATTATGAATAAATTTGAACTGCAAATCTAGCCTGTGGAATTCCTTTTGGAGGGTTATAAATGACGAACACTTTTTATAAATGACGAATTGAATTGGTCACTCAATCGGTGGCTGTTCAAATTATATGTCGTTCCTTTGGAGCTTTAATTGAATAGCAATGAAATGGAAATTTAAAGCGATTTTAGAAAATAAATGGGAGCAGGAAATGGCTATTTTGGTTTTTTCTTTTATCCTTTTTACACTCAACGACTGGGTTTTTATACAAAGTTGGAAAGGTTTTAGTAACGGTTTGCTCTATTTTTTCGTGCTTTATTTTCATGCCCAGCTCAACCGCTTTTTTCTGCTTCCGGTTTTATTAAAAAAACACCAACCGATTTTATATATAATTCTAACTATTGGGTTAATAGTTTTGTTTACGGTCTTTTTACATGAAGTCTCAACCCAGTATATTTATAAAAATTGCTTTTTATACAAATCATCCCATCAAAAAACATATCAGTTTCAGTTTGCAACCTTGTCTGGAACACTTGTTTGTATTTTGGGAACCATACAGATTTTAGAACATTATCGGGAGCAAAAAAACAGGACAAACAAGGCTTTTTTGTCCAATCAGGTTCAGCTTAATGCGTTAAAGAACCAGTTTAATCCCCATTTTTTGTTTAATACCATGAATACGCTTTATGGAATTAGCCTTCAATATCCGGAACGCACTTCAGAAATGATTATGGAAGTTTCACAGCTGATGCGGTATCAGGTGGAGCAAGGGAACAAAGAATTCGTTTCGTTAGAAAATGAAATCTCGTTTATTTCCAGTTACATCCAGCTTGAAAAAGAAAGGGTAGGTTACCGTTGCAGTATTGATTTTGATTGCGAATGCGATCAGCAAGGACAGTATGAAATTGCACCAATGCTTTTAATTACTTTTATTGAGAATGCTTTCAAACACGGCGCTTCCACTATCGAAAAGTGTTTTGTAACCATTCATGTAAAGGTTAAGGGAGGAAAATTGTATTTGGAGGTATCCAATTCGGTTCCGCAACATAAGAAAGACGTAATTTCCACAAAAATAGGTCTGAAAAATACGGTTGAAAGAATGGAAATAGTATATCCAAAAAAACATAATCTCATAATCACGCAAAACAAGCAAACTTATACCGTTAATTTAGTAATTGAACTCCACCAAGCATGACTGTAAGAAAATGTATTATCGTAGATGACGAGCCTGCCGCTCATTATGTGTTGGTGAATTATATCAGTCAAAATCCACAGTTGGAACTGGTGCAGCAATGTTACAATGGTATTGAAGCCTTAAATTTTCTTCGGTCGAATCCAGTTGATTTGATGTTTTTAGACATTGACATGCCAGAAATTTCAGGCTTGGAGCTTTTACGAACGCTGAATGAACCACCCAAAACAATATTGACCACGGCTTATTCGGAATTCGCATTGGAAAGTTATGAATTTGGCATTTTTGATTATCTGCTAAAGCCCATTTATCTCCCCCGTTTTTTAAAATCGATGGAGCGCTTCTTTTCTTCTTACACAGATGAAAAAACTGAAATAATGAACCCGACTATTGCAGTAAAAATTGATGGATTTATGCTTGATCTTAATGTGAAGGATATCCTTTTTGCCCAAAGCTGTGGTAATTATGTCAAAATTTTCACGATAAAAAAAATTTTTCTCGCATCGATGACGACTAATGAACTGGAAAAAAGTCTTTCCGCAGAACATTTCATGCGGGTGCATAAATCCTATATAGTAGCCATTGCTAAAATTAAGGATTGGGAGCGTAATATGGTGGTGATCGGTAATGAGAAAATTCCGGTGGGAATTACTTATCGAAGAGCATTGACGGAACGATTAAAGCTAAATGATAATCAATAAAATTAAAAATAAAGATTAACTGAAAAAACAAGAAAAATAAGACCCGTTTTGCAAGCTAAAAAAGAGCATCAAAGAATTTGAATTATCCAACCTTACTTAAAAAAGAAAAATGAACTGGAAAACACCAAAAAAAACAACAATACAAAACATTGCTTTTGTGGTGCTTTTAGCACTATTGTTATTTAGTCCGCTGGGAACTTTTGTTAAAATACAATTAAGTCGTTTATTGGCCTTTTCGCCTACGACAATAGAAGCAACTGAACAAAAAAAACTTTCGACTTACCAATGGCAGTTGGTAGACAAAAACGGAAAGACGGTATCTTTGGAAGACTTTAAAGGAAAAATAATTTTTATTAATTTTTGGGCCACATGGTGTCCGCCTTGTATTGCCGAAATGCCAAGTATGCAAAAATTATATGCGGACTATCAAGATAAAATTGTATTTTTATTTGTGACGACCGATTCCTTTGAGAAAGCTAATGCTTTTTTAGTTAAAAAAAATTTAAACCTACCAATATTTCAATCGGTTTCCAACCCTCCTTTAGAAATGGAGTCTGCAACGATACCCGCTACTTATCTTATTGATCAACAAAGTAATGTGGTATTAGCAAAAATCGGAACTGCAGATTGGAATAGTGATTCGTTTAGAAAAAAATTAGATCAATTGCTCAAAAATTAATGCAGACTCGTATCACAGGTTTTAAAATTATTTTTTCACGGAGTCATTTTATCGATAGATATAAATACTCAAACTCTTTTTACTCTCAACATTTTTTACTCAAATTCTAATACCTAATTATGAAAAACTTAATTTTATTATTTCTAGCTCTTATCACGATGACATCATGTAATGCTCAATCAAAAAAAGCAGAAGTAAATCAAAAACATAGAGTTGTATTCCAAATGAATTCTAACGATCCGCAATCACAAAAAGTACTTATTAATAACATCGAAAATATAAAAGAAACTTGGGGTGCCAATGTCACCATTGAAGTAGTCGCTTATGGTCCGGGTATTGAATTCGTAATGACTGAAAAATCTGCTGTAGCGGAAGGCATTGCCATAATGATTAAAAACGGCGTGATTTTCGTTGCTTGCGAAAATACTATGGCTAAAAAAAACATTACTAAAGAGGAACTCATTGAAAATGTTGGAACAGTACCTAGTGGAATAGTAGAAGTAATTATCAAACAAGAACAAGGATGGTCTTACATTAAAGGAGGGATCTAAAATAAAGATTAAATCGAAGGTTAATAGCAGTAGGTGGAATATTGTGGAGTCATACTACAGTCACTCATCATTTTGTAATGAAAGGACGGATAAATTTGCTGGATTTTTTCTTTTTCTTTTTGAAAAACTGAATATGCTGTTGTTGAATAGTGAACAGTTATTTTTTATCGATTTATAACTTTTCGATTGATTTTTAAGTTTTTTACTTAAAAATCAATCGAATAACCCTCCAACTCCGCTCAGGACAAGTTCTACTCCAGGTGGTAAAGAAATTGAAACCGCGCGAGAAATGGAGACAAATATTTTCGAACTGCTGTTTTTTTAGTACTGTGTCTGTGGAACGGAGGGAAACCAAACTATTAAATCGAAGTGATAAATTGCTTATTTACCAAAAGAGCTCTTATGAAAATGTAGGGTTGACCGACTGGAGCAGCCGAACGGAACAAAGGGAACGACCGCAGAGAGATCGCTTGTTTCCCCGTTATGTTTATAATGATAGTTTGTTGTATAGATTAAACTTTTTAAATAATTAAATTTATTTTGACATTATGTTTTTAGAAATATTAATTATTAAAAAATGTTCTCAAACAACTTCAAAAGGTTTTCTCTAACTATTACATATTCTGGTAATTTATCAGGTTGAATTTGGTGTCCTAAACTGTTCTTCCAAGCCCCTTTTAAAGCTTTATCACTTTTTGGATTGATTAATTGATCTACTCCTGTGAACTCAATGTTTTTGAATTTCATTTTCTTGTAAAAAGCCTCAACAATCACTTTCCAGTTTAAGTCAGGGAAATTATTTGATAGGTACCAAATATCATAATAATCACGTGGTGCAGTATAAGAACGCTGGATTAAGGCTCTGATTTTTTCGGATAAAACTTCTTCGATTTTATAGCATGGTATTGTGTTTTCTAATGCTAGTTTGTCGGAATAGGGATGGCTTACGTTTCGTTCTGTAACTTCAAAAATCATTTCTTCATAGAGAATTATTTCGATTTTAATTTTGTCTGCCAGCGGTCTGGAGTTGTAGGCATTACATTTCTAGGATGGTCGGCACCCCAAAATTTAATGATGGCTTCGTAACCTGTTAATCGGTCTTTAAATTGTAATGGTTTTAATGAAACAATATGTGTTTTTACTCCAGTATTGTCTTCAATATGTTTTGTGATAAATTTTAAATGATCTGGAGTAAGTTCAAATTCTTGTGATTTAGATGTGAAATCCAAATCTTCTGAAAATCTATATTCTTCAAACCAACACTTCTTCAAACAAGTCCCACCTTTGAAGATTAGTGTTTCCTTTAATTCCGGTTCGTTAAATATTGCTGCTATAAAGTGACCCAACATCCAATCTTTATCAATAACTTATTTAGATACGCCTAGTTGTTCGGAAATGGTTGCTATTTCTTTTTGTAAAATCATTAATATTGTTTGTTACAGATGTCTAAAATTTCTTCGCTGCTTATGTTTAATCTCAACCGCCATTTGTTTACAAATTCGCCTTCTTCTATTCCAAATGGATCAAAGAGATTGTATTTTTCGTTGACCTCTTTTAATGCGAAGTTTATAAATGATTTCATTCCTTTTTTATTTAGTAATTCAGCGAAATATCCCATTCGTTTCGTAATAGCAATGTTTTTAATGGCTTTACAATACGCAATCATTTTCTCACTGTTGAGGTTTGCTTGATTGAATGCTCTGATTAATTCGGCATAACCACCGGAATATTGAGGTAAATCAAAACAGTCAATGATGGTTTTTTCCACATTGGTCATTTGGTAGCTATGGTTTCCAAAGCCTAATTTTTCTATTCCAACTATTTTTGATTTTGAAACTTGAATAAATTTATAAGAAACTCCAAAAACGCTTTTGTCCGATTTCCTTTTTGTAGTTTGAATAAAAATAGAATTTGGAAATTGTTCTGTAAGTCCGTGTTTGTTTAATGCGGACCAATACCCAATTGTTGAGTCTTCGGTCAACTTGCAGCCAATTACGTTTTCATCTCTAAAACTGTATCTGCAGTATTTGCCTCGTTCTATGCGTGAGAGTAGTTTTTTATGTACTAGATTTTCTAGTATCTCGTTTATGTTTTCAAATTCGCTTGATGCAATAGATTTAATCTCCTCTAAAGTAAAGATGTCGAACTCATTATCATCAAGCATTAGCATAAAATCTATTTGATTTTGTGTTGTGTTTTCTGAAATATAGGTACTTTTGGCCATTACTAATCGTTTAAGGATAAACCCTAAAAAATGAGGTTTATCTTGTGGTTAAAGGTAATCAAAAGTAATGCTAATTTTTGTATAAATAATGCTGTTGTGGGAATGTCTTTAATTCTTATCTAAATACTTCTTCATAAGCCATCCAGTTTCAATTAAATTATCTTTAGGATTGGTATAACTTACTAAAACCCATTTATGATTTACCTGTAAAATTATTACATCAAAACCTTTTGGGAGAGAGGTTATGAGGATGGTTTTAGTTTTTGGTTTCAACATTACATTTGAAACTCGGTTTGTAGTTCTGCATTCTTTCACTTTTTTGAATTTTAATTCAATTGCTTTTTGGATTCTTCTTTCAGAATTTATTATATCGTTTTTTGTAGCCGGTTCTGATTTTATTTTGGTAAATATTAACCCTCAGGATATTGCTAATTTTTTTTGGAAAAGCGACTTATAGCAAAATGTTTCAAAACTTGGTATGGGTTGCAGGCTAAAATTTGGTTGTCATTCCATTAGCTGCAGGAGTATTTTATTCTTCTGGGTTTGTTTTAGGTCCAGCCGTCGGGGCTATATTTATGATTTTAAGCACCATTATTGTTGCCATCAATGCCTAGTTATTGAAGAGAAAAATTAGCAAAAAATGATTGTAACAACAAACTCAGTATGCCTTGTGTCTTACTGAGTTTGCTTTCAATATAATCCATTAATTCTTGAAAATTGACGTAGATTAAAAAACAACAAATTGTAATTAGTATTTTGAAACAGAATGAAAAGCAATTAAAGAACGAATTATCTTAATATTTAGCCCAGTTTCTCAAAACGATATTACAGAAACAGCAGTTTTCTCTTGTTGTGTTAAATACTGATCCGAGTTTTCTAATGCTGAGGTGATTTTTGATTTTTTGTTTCAACAGTTGCAAAGTGTTGGTGACCGTCATCGTGAGAATGTTCAATTTTATAGTCAATGAGCAGAAAATCGCTTTTGATTATTAGTTATATTATTTCCTTTTTATTCAAGTGCGCAACAACGCTATTAACTATTTCTTTCATATGTCCACTCCATTAATTATATTTTTTTGAACCCACAAAATTGAAAGTTCTGAACCGTATTAAATGGTGTAGTATGATTTTCTGTAAAACATTTTACAGCTTCAAAACTTTCGCTAAAAATATGCTTCATTGAATTTTCAGAGTACTGCTTTATTTCTAGTCCGCTACATTTCAATGGTCCCTTTTCTGAAAAAGTTCCTAATAGAAAGTTACCTTCTTTATTGACTGCATTTTCTATTATGGTTTTATATTTATCAATACTCACTTCACTTGTTAAAAAATGAAAAACGGCTCTATCATGCAAAAAATCAAATTTCACTTCTGGTTTAAACTCTGTTATGTCTGCAACAATCCAATGAACTAAATCAGCTTTATCTCCCAAACGCTTTTTTGCTCTTTCTAACGCAAATTCTGAAATATCCAAAACCCAAATATTTTGAAATCCTTTTTCTAATAAGACGTCTACTAAATTACTATCTCCTCCGCCAATATCGATAATATTAGCGGTTTTTGATAGGTTTAAATTTTCTAAATAAGTCATAGCTGTTTTTGGATATTTTTGTGTCCAGCTTACTTCATTTGGATTTTTAGTTGCAAAAACATTTTCCCAATGTGATTTATTATTTTCCATATTTTTAATTTTTACTTAAGATCTTTATTCTTCCACATTTTTCATTTTCATCAAAAGTGCGTAAACGCCTTTTATTACAACAGTTGTTTATGCTAAAACAATGAAATTGGTGTCACTTTTATTAGATTCCCAATGTAGGAATTTATTTTAGGAAATAGTAGGAGGTCTGGGATGAGTTCTCAACAGAGTTATATGCTTGTGTTTTGAACTGCCCCCAAATAGTGTCTAAAATTTTGGTGGCAGTCTGTTTTTTTTACAAAAAACCTTTTTTTGAATTAAATAACTAATTTTAAACCTTCATTTGTTGTATTCTCACAGCATTTAAAATAGCCAATAAAGCCACTCCAACATCAGCAAAAACTGCTTCCCACATAAAAGCTAAAGCACTAGCGCCAAGTACCAAAACAATTGCTTTTACTGCAAATGCTAAACCAATGTTTTGATACACAATTTGTTTGGTCTTTTTACAAATATTTATGACTGTAAAAATCTTTGTAGGTTGGCGTTTTGAATCACTATGTCAGCAGTTTCGATGGTGGCATCACTTCCTAAACCACCCATTGCGATTCCGGTATCGACAACTATTGGTGCATGATATAGAATTGATAGTTACACTTTTTATCTTTATTTAACTCGCACAACAACTCAATTTTGAAACGTCTTTTCCGAATGTGATAGCCGCTAATTTTATACCTTCTCCTAGTGTCAAATAAGGATAAAAACTTTCTGCTAATTCTTTAACTGTTATTCCGTACTTGATTGCCATGCTCAACTGTTGTATTAATTCACCGCCTTCTGGAGCAATAACCCTTGCTCCAATTAAATTATCAGTTTCTGTATTACGTATTAATTTTATAAATCCTCTGGTATCGTTTGCGGCTATTGCTCTTGGTACATCTTTAAGGTCCAATTTTGATATTTCAAAAGGAATACCCTTTGATTCAGCTTCTATTTCATCCATTCCAGTTCCTGCAATTTGTGGATCTGTAAAAACAACCCAAGGTAAGGAAGAGTAATCAGTTTTATTGTTAGCTCCCGTAAATGCGTTTTCTACTGCAATTTTACCTTCATAAGCGGCTGTGTATACAAAAGCAGGGGTGTTCGCGACATCCCCAACGGCATAAATGTTTGGCAAATTGGTTTCCATTTTTTCGTTTACCCAAACGTGTCCGCTATTGGTGAATGCTAACCCGATACTCTGTAACCCTAATTTTTGTGTGTTCGGTTTTGTGCCAGATGCTACGACCACTTTTCCTTTTTCGATAATTTGTGTAAATGAACCATCAGGGCATTTGCAATGAATAACTGTTTCATTAACTGTTTTTTCAAATTTAATAGCTCTAAAGCTTGGTAAAATTTCAATCCCTTCACTTTTCATCTGAGTTTCTAAAACATCTGTAATATCCTTTGTTTGGCTTCTTAGAGGTCTATCTGTAAACTCTATAATACGGATTTTCACGCCCAAACGATTGTATGCCATTGCTATTTCCAAACCAATATAGCCAGCACCCATAATGGTGATGCTTTCGGGTTTTTCTTCTAGGTCAAAAAGTGTTGCATTTGTCAAGTACCCCACTTCGTTTAGCCCTTCAATGCTCGGGATATTGGTGGTTGCTCCTGTGGCAATAATAAATTTCAGAGCGGTATACTTTTCTTTGCGGTCTACCATAATGGTTTTAGGATCTAAAAACTCGGCCCAACCCGTTAGCATTTTCAGGTTTTTAAAATCACTTACCACGTCCATATATTTTTTTTCTTGGAGCGTTGCGACCAATTGTTTTTTGTCTTTGATTACTTGTGTAAAATCTATCTCAACCCCTTTGGGTTTGATGCCTGAAAAATTGGAATGTGTTGCGTGATACGCTGTTTCCGCTGCACGAATAAGAGTTTTAGAAGGAACACAGCCTACATTTACACAAGTCCCACCAAAATCTAAACCACCATTTATCATTAATGTGCTTAATCCTAAACTTTCTGCTTTAATAGCTGCCGAAAATGCCGCCGAACCGCCACCAATAATTATTAAATCAAAATTATTTTTATCTTGCATATTTGAAGTATTAAGGGTTTCAGGTTTTACTTTATAATTTTTAGAGGTATTGATGGTATTGATAATTTCTTCCTTGCTGGTTTTAGAAGGGTCAAATGAACATTCGCAACTGCCGTTTTGATAGCTAACGTTTGCTTGCGTTATCCCTTCTTTTTCGACAAGTATTTTTTCGATTCCTGTCGCACAATGATCACAGGTCATACCCGTTATTTCGAGTATTATATTTTTTGATTTCATATTAAATTTATTTTTAATTGACAATTTCGGCCTCATAACTAACCTTTTCAATGGCTTTAATCAGTTTTTCAGGATTTGTTTTTGTCGTATCAAATTGGATAATGGCAACATCCCCTGGATATTGAACTGATTGTTCAATAACGCCACTTACCTTTTTTAAGGTACTTGAAACGTGATTAGTACAACCTGCACAGGTCATACCTGTGATTTTTAATCTAAGCGTTTTTGTTTTTTGTTGATTCGATTTATAAAGTTTTGATTGTTGTTTAACAGAATGGCAACATTACGCATTTACTTGAAAATAAAACAGGATAAGTATGAATAGTGGTATTAGAAAATATTTTTTCATAGAAGTTTATTTAAAAGTTTACAACTTATCATTTTGGGTTTAATAACCAATCTTCCTGGGGAATTTGATGACTAATTTTTCTTTTGGTTTAAGAAAATCTTTGATTATTTTTTCACACTCGCTTATGGGTTTACCGATAAGTTTTTCCATCAGTTCTTCTGGGGGATTTTGTAGTTCACAATCTCCAATTTCTATACAGCAATCCATTTTGTCAGGATTGAATACTTTTTCATTTTTATTTGTGCTCATGATCATCTTTTTTGAATTACTATAAATAATGCTTAAAAATTAGTTGCAACCGTTTGGGTTGGAAACAGACCTTTATTTTCCCTGAGACGGATTTTCGGCTGTTGCCATTTCGCTCGATACCTTGTATCCCGTGGCATTGATAGCTTTCACGAGAGCTTCTTTGTTGGTTTTAGTGTTGTCAAATTTTACGAAAACCATTCCCTTACTGTGGTTTGCCGTAACGCTCACGATACCGCTTAACTTGTTCACGGCATGTTTTATATGTTCCTCACAGCTGGAGCAGGTCATACCGCTCACATTAAATTGTGCTTCCTGAATATTGTTCGAAGAAACAACTACTATTTGTTTGTCTGTTTTTGGATAAAAAATTTGCCCATAATAAGGGAAAGCCATCATGATTATGGAAAAAGCGGTTACGATTCCCAGAAATGTTTTGGTTTGCATAAATGGAGTTTTGTTGTCTTCGTCACAATCACATTGTATTTCTTCTGCTGTTCTGGGTTTCAACTTTTGATGCCAAGCAAAGCCCAAAACCAAAATGGTAATTCCAATTAAATAAGGTCTAAACGACTCCAACCATGAAAATGCGGACGCCGCTCCTGATGCTCCGGAAAGGAGAGCCAAAAAGGGAGTGATGCAGCACAATGAAGCTGCTATTGCTGACAGGATACCTGCTCCTGCCAATTTTCCTGATTTTGTTTTCATACGAATTCTTTTTTTGAATTTTGATTAATAATATATTTAAAAAAGGGACGGAGCAGATTGAGTTGTTCCAATTTCAGGGAATAGAAAATGGTCTGACCTGCACGCCTTGATTCTATTACATTGCCGTCTTTCATTTTGCGAAGATGTTGTGAGACAGCAGGTATACTCATCCCTAAAATATCGGCAAGATCGCAAGGGCAGAGTTCATTTTCTTCTTCTAAAAGAAACATGATTTTCAGTCGTACCTCGTTCCCTGCCAACGCCAATAGTCCACTCAATTGCTCAAAAGCAATGGCATTAGCATTTAGTTTGTTCCTGCACTCCTTGATTTGTTCTGTATCTGCCAAAATCCTAATACAAGATTGATTAACGTCCATATTTTTTAAGTATTAAATTAATATGATATAAATGTAGTTAATTATATCATTATTTAAGCAATTACTTAAATGTTTTAATGCAAATTTAACAACGGCTATTTAAAAACCATCTTAATTTCGAAGTGAATTTATTTTGTACTACTTATTGCCAGAAAAATGACTATTGTGGGTCTAAATTTCTGCAAACTTCCTAATGAATAATTCGGTTAGTTTTTCTACTGGTGTTAATTGTATGATTTGCCCAATAGTAATTTCAGATCCTTTTTAGAAAAAAACATTTTCAGCTTTCATTATTTATTGTATTGGATCTTTGACTAACAAAAAAGGATGCTTAATCTTTAGAATAAGCATCCTTTCAATCGTTTTATTCTCACTACAGTTACTATTTTCAGTAAAGCATCTCTAACATCATTAAAAAATTTTTTACTTAGTTGCAATTTTACTTAACTGATATTTAACCACTTATTTGTTCCTCCACAAAGCCAATTGGCACTACAACCTAAATCGTTTAAAATCTTTGCTCCATCGGATGAACGACCACCACCTTTTCCGCAAACGGTAACATATTTTATGTTTTTGTTAAAATTTTTAGCTTCATTTTTCAGCTCTATCAAAATAATATTTATAGCTTCCGGAATGTGTGCTTGCTCAAATTCCTCTTTTGATCTTACGTCTATAATTTGTATTTTTTTGTTTTGTAGCAACGCTTGTTTTACTTCATCGACTTCAATACATTCTTTGTTTACTTTGATGGTTTCCGGCATACGAAATTTGATTACGATTGAAGATGCTATCGTAAGTCCACCAATGAGAAAAATAGCATAATCGACCCCGAATAAATCAGCTGTTATTCCTGAAATAACAGCTCCGAAAGCATATCCTAAATCTCTCCAAAGTCGGAATGTCCCAATACTTTCTGCTCTTTGCTTTGGACTTGTAGCCTGTGCAATCGCTGCTAAAAAAGTAGGATAAACTAATGCTGTCCCCAAACCCAAAATTGCCGAAATACTTGAAAGCATAAAAAAACTATGGCAGAATGGTAAAAAAATGATAGCAATTCCTTGCAACAACATTCCCCAAAATAACATTCCTTTTTTAGAATAAATATCAGACATTTTGCCTGTAAACAATTGTCCAATTCCCCAAACTGTCGGATAAATGGCTGTTATTATTCCTATGTTCTCAGTATTGTAATTGAGGGTGAGAAGTACAAATGGCAATAAACCCCAAATCATTCCATCATTAAGATTATTGACTAGACCTGCTTGCGTAATAGAACTTAAAGTTTTGTTTTTGAAAGTTGTCTCCATAAACACATTCTCTAAGTGTATTGTGTTATCTGTCATACTTTCCTTATGAGCATGCAAACTTGTATCTTTTACCAAGAAAAGTGTCAATAAGAAACCAATAATAGAAATACCAATACCAATATAAAAAGGATAGGGTGTTATACCATATCTATTGGCCACATATCCAGAAAAAAAAGCTACTATACCCACTGCAAAATAGCCTGCAAATTCGTTTAACCCCATTGCTAATCCACGATCTTTTTCGCCGACCAAATCAATTTTCATAACTACGGTGCTGCTCCAAGTTAATCCTTGACTCATACCCAACAGTATGTTTGCAAAAATTACCCAATTCCAAGTTGTCGCATTCATCAAAATAAATGGAATAGGCAAAGCCATAAACCATCCAAATAACAACAATTTTTTTCTGCCAAATCGATTAGCTAATTTTCCGGTGAAGTAATTAGTTATTGCTTTGGTAATTCCAAAGGCTGTAATAAATGATAAAATGGCAGTTTTTGATGCTATTCCAAACTCAACTTCCGCAAATTTAGGGAATATACTTCGTTCCATTCCTATCATTCCGCCAACGAAGGCATTCACAATGACCAATATGGTGAATTGTTTCCAATTTTCTTTTAGACCAAGCTTTATGTGTTTCATAAACTAAAAGGTTAAAACTTTATCGCTTTCAATGATACTTTTAGTAAGTTCCGCCATTGAACTTACCTCTGCTTCATCAACAAGGGGAATTTCTTTCAGTCCACGAGCATCTAAACAACTGGTACAAAGAAACAGTTTAGTTGCTTTGTTGGTTGCTAATTTTAACATACATTCGATGTTGTAAAACTCATTTGGAGTATTCTGATTAGAAATAGCACAATTGACACCATCGGCTATTAAAAAAATGCAAACTTCCGCCTCAGGATAGTCTTTATTTATTTGATTGGCAATTCGCAACCTATTGTATGCTTTTTCAGTTCCATAAGGAGCATCGTTGATTATAATCAATGTTTTCATTTTGTTTATTTTTTACCAGAGTAATTCCATAAAAAATCTCCCTGCAGTTTAGCAAAAAGCAGTAATTTGAGTTCAATCCGAAAAACAGTATATTTTAAGATCTTAATTAAGTCATACTATTTTTCCATTTACTACGCTATATTCAAGAAATATTTTTTTTTATTTCTTCAAATTGTTCTTTGGTGATTTCACCATTTGCGTATCTTCTCTTTAAAATTTCCATTGGTGATTCAGAACTTGGTCCGCTTTTGGGTTGCAAATTATTTTTTACTAAAAAATAAATTGCGAGAATGATAAAAATCGGAATGAACCACATTCCCCATCCCATTCCCATTCCATAACATGAATTATCCATCATAGTTTTAGATTTTATGTTTTAACTGATTTTAATCCTGCAAAACTTTTTTTCCTGAAAATCGGTTCCAGGAATGCCATATCCATTTTTTAATGAATTAATTGAAGGACAAAGGTTTATTATTTCAGACTGAAATCCTTTAACAATTGTTAAATAATTATCGAATTGCAGCTCTAATTCTGCTCAAAGTAACTTGGGTAATCCCTAAATAAGAGGCTATGTGTTTGAGAGGGATTCTTTGTAAAAGAGTGGGTTGTTCTTTTATTAAAGAAGTATATCGTTCTGCGGCTGAATGAAATTGAATGGCTTCCATTCTATTTACTGTATCTAAATACCCCGCTTCAAAGATTTTACGAAATAATCTCTCTATCTCTGGATATGTATCATATAAATCAAAAAGTTGTATAGCGCTTATAGCTATTATTTCGCTGTCTTCTAAAACCTGTATTGCTTTTCGTGATGGCTTTCCTGTAAACAAACTTTCAACTCTAGCTATGATGTTATTTTCAAAAGCAAAGCTTTCCGTTATATCCACTCCATCATAATAGTAATAAATTCTTGCTATGCCTTTGTTTATAAAATAAATAGTTTTACAAGTGTGACCTACAGTCTGTAAGTCTTTATTTTTTTTAATCTTTATAACCGAACTGATTTCTTTAATAGCATTTTCAGCCTCTTTTGAAACTGAATTGTATTTTCTAAAATACTGGAAGAGTAAAGTCATTATTAAGTTTATTTCAAATTTAGTTAATTTTAATTCGTGGATTTACTTTATTTTTTTTAGAAGAGTGATATAAATCAAAATCAAAACCTCATTCTCTGAATTCTCACAGCGTTTAAAATAGCTAATAAAGCCACTCCAACATCAGCAAAAACGGCTTCCCACATAGTAGCTAAACCGCCAGCGCCAAGAACAAGAACAATTGCTTTTACTGCAAATGCTAAACCAATATTTTGATACACAATTTGTTTGGTCTTTTTACCAATATTTATTGCTGTAAAAATCTTAGTAGGCTGGTCGTTTTGAATTACAATGTCGGCAGTTTCGATGGTGGCATCACTTCCTAAACCACCCATTGCAATTCCGGCATCGGCAAGGGCGACCACTGGCGCATCATTTACCCCATCGCCAACAAAAGCAATGTGTAGATGTTCTTTTTTGAGTGCTTCTACCTTCTGAATTTTGTGCTCAGGTAATAAATCGCCATAGGCTTTGTCTATATTCAATTCTTTGGCAACAGCATCAACAACGGCTTGTTTATCGCCTGAAAGCATTACTGTCTTGACGTTTATTTTGTGTAAACTTTCTATAGCTTCTTTCGCATCTTCCTTAATTTCATCGGCAATCAAAAAGTAGCCGGCATATTTTTGATTGATGGCAATGACGATAATCGTAAAAGGGGTATTATCGATTCCGGCATCATAACTGATATTGAATTTTTTCATCAGTTTTACATTTCCTGCCAAGATTTCATTACCATCCACTTTTCCTTTTAGTCCGTGTCCTGCAATTTCTTCTACATCAGTTACTTTTACCTTTTTTTCTGAGCCTTTTGCATATTCTATAATAGCCGTTCCAACGGGATGTGTTGATTTGGTTTCGAGTGCTGCCGTATATTTTACTATATCGGCTTCAGGAATACTTACAGCAACTACTTTTTGAACTTTAAAAACGCCTTTGGTCAATGTTCCTGTTTTGTCCATAACGACTACTTTAATAGTTGCCATTATATCAAGAAAATTAGACCCTTTAAATAAAATTCCATTTTTGCTTGCTGCTCCAATACCACCGAAATAGCCTAATGGAATGGAAATAACCAACGCACAAGGACAGGAGATAACTAAGAAAATTAATGCCCTGTATAACCAATCGTTGAAATTATAGTTTTCGACAAATAGCATTGGGAGTAAACAAATTCCTATTGCCAATACTACGACTATTGGAGTATATATTTTTGCGAATTTTCTAATGAATAATTCGGTTGGTGCTTTTTTAGCCGTTGCATCCTGAACCATTTGTAATATTTTGGACAATTTGCTGTCTGTGTATGCTGTAGTAACTTCCACTAATACAACGGTATTAAGATTAATCATACCTGCAAGTACAATTTCACCTTTTTGTTTGGTATCCGGTTTACTTTCTCCTGTTAAAGCTGCTGTATTTAATGAAGCACTGTCTGAAAGTAATTTTCCGTCTATAGCTAATTTTTCACCAGGTCTTAATTGGATAATTTCTCCAATATTAATTTCTGATGCTTTTTTAGAAACGGCATTTTCTCCCTCCATTACTGTTGCTGTATCGGGTCTTTGATCTAACAGCGATTTGATGTTCTTTTTAGCTCTTTGAACTGCCAATGTTTGAAAAATTTCGCCAATAGCATAAAATAACATTACTGCAACACCTTCTGCATATTCGCCAATGGCAAAAGCTCCAATGGTAGCAATACCCATTAGAAAAAACTCTGAAAATATTTCTCCTTTCCGGATACTTTCATACGCTTCTTTTAGTACTGGGTAACCTACTAATAAGTAGGCGATTAAGTACCAGGATAAGCTTACATAACCAGTAAACCAAGTTGCTGTAAAATAGTTGTCTAAACCAATTGCAACAATTAAAAATATAAAACTTATTATAGCTGGCAAGAACATTTGAAATGTAGTGCGGTCGTCTCCTGAATGGTCGTGTCCATCATCATCATCATGTTCAGATTTATAGTCAACGGTGCAACATCCTGCTTGGTTATCGGTTATTCTATTTATTTTTTCTTCTAATGTGCAGCAAAGCTGTTTGCCGTTTGCATCATATTTGTGATTATGTTCCATTTTAATAATGATTAAAGTTTATTCTTCTCCTTTATTTGTCAATTTTGCATTTACAAAGAATGCACCTTTGGTCACAATCTTTGTATTTGCAGGTATGTCTTTTACTAATGTTATAGCCGTGTAACCCATATTGGAAACACCTTTTGCAACTTCAATTTTTTCAAAGTTGACATTTTTCGCTTCGTTTTCCTTTTTTACTTCAACATCTTCGGGTTTTTCCTCTGCTTCATGTTTGTTGGTAATAATAAAAATATAGTCTTTGCCATCTGCACTGACGATAGCCTCGTTTGGAATTGCAGTTGTTGTTACATCATTTAGACTTACAATGGCCGTTATGTTCATTCCGTCAATTAATCCTGATTTATTACCTTGAACGGTGGCGTGTACAGGAATACTTTTGCTGTCATTCTCAAATGCTGCACCTATTGAATATACCTTAGCGTTGTAATCTTGTCCCGAATTATTGGTAATTCTAAAATGAATAATTTGGCCTACTTTTAGCATTGGTAAATCTTTTTCAAACACATTTAAATCCAAATGCAATTGTGAGTTATCTACAATTTCGGCAACTGGTGAAGAGACATCAACATAACTTCCAATTTTAGAAAACACATTGCTAATTGTGCCACTTATTGGACTTGTTACGGATAACGAAGAACGTAAATTACTATTATTTAAATTATTAGGATTGATTCCCATTAATTGGATTTGTTGTTGTAAAGAGGCTCTGCGAGTTCGCATTGATTTTAGTTCCGCATTAGCACTCTGGTAATTTTTTAATGCTCCTGCATTTCCTTCGTTAAGCTCTTTTTGTCGTACTACTTCTTGTTCGGCAAAGATTATTTTACTGGAAGTGCTTAAATATTCTTCTTGTAATTGTATAAATTGTGGATTAGCGATTGTAGCGATTAGTTGTCCTTTCTTTACATAATCACCTAATTGTACATTGATGGTTTTTATAACGCCACCATACAACGAAGTTGCATTGGCTTTATTATTGTTAGGCACTCGCAATGCCCCATTGGCTTGGAGTGTGGCTGTTAATTGTTTTTGTTCAATTGTTCCGTATTGTATACCCACCGTTTTAATTTGCTCGGCAGTTAGCGAGGCAATTGAAGGGGTGGCTTCTTCCGTTGTTGCTTTTTGTTCTTCTTCTTGAGGATTATTTTCTTTGTTACCGCAAGAATTTAGAACGAGACAAAAGGCAATTAACAAAAGGTAATTCTTATATATTTTTAATGACTTCATTTTTTTTTATTTTATTTATTTGTGAAATAATTGTATTCTATAATCGCTTGATTGTACGCATTTAAATTGTCTAAATAATTTTTTCGAATTTCAATAGCTTGGCTTAAATACAAAGAGAGGTCTGAATAACTAATTTCTCCTGCTTGATAGGATTGGTTAGCTGCTTTAATAATTTCTTCTGCTTGATGTAATCCCGAAGTTTCGTAAAATTGCAAACCCGAAATGCTTTTTTCGACTTCAGTCTGGTGTTGCATTAAAGAAGATTTTAGTATTTGCGTTTGATATTGCAACTTTTGTTCTTGTACTTCTTTTTCGGTTTTAGCCGCTCTTATTTTATTTCTATTGGCGCCACTTCCAAATATTGGGAATGAAGTTGAAAATGAAAAACCAGTATATGGATCTTCAACACCATATAATTTTTGTGAAAAAACACGACCAGAAAACTCTGGCAAGCGATTACTTTTTTGGATTGCGATTTCACTATTGGCAATAGCTACATTTTGCTGTAATAAAAGAAGATTCGGATGGTTTTCTGTTGTACTTTGTAAACTATATTCTAATTTTTCTAAAGAGTTATCCAGTGGTAAAATTATTTCGGAATTATTCAACAATTGCATCAATACTTGTTGCTGTACCAGCATTTCTTTTTTAAGTTGAGTGATATTTGTTTCAATTTCCTTTAGTTTTACATTAGCCGAAATTTTTTCGATACCGGCACTTTCTCCAGTTTTCACTTTTAAGACAGTCGTTTTTAACAAACCAATATAAATAGTGTCTAATCGTTGATACAAAGCTGTCTTGTCCTGTAAATACCATAATTGATAGTATACAGAACGGATATTCTTTTTCAGTTCTGTATTTATTGCATCTTTATTTATTTCAAAATATTTAGTTTGCTCTTTGTAATAATTTTTCTTGGATTGATTTACTTGCGGCATATAGAAACTTTGTTGCAAGCCAATTTTCCAAACACCTGTTTTATCAGAAGGACGCAAATCTTCATTTTCTACAAAAATGCCTGTTTTAGGAAATTCCTTGTTTCCTTTTATCAATAGCTGATTTTTTGAGATTTGGGACTGATTGATATTGTATTGTAAATTTTCCTTTAAACCTAGATTCAAAACTTCATCAATGGATTTTCGTGATTGTGCTTGACCACTAGTAAATGAAAGAAACAATCCAATAACTAAAATAGTTACAATTGATTTCACTTTTGGTTTTCTTTTTAAATTCATTTTTGTATTGAATATAATATAAAGTAAAGGCAATACAAATAAGGTTAAAAACGTAGCTGAAAGCAATCCTCCAATTACGACAGTTGCTAATGGTTTTTGTACTTCGGCACCTGCACTGTGCGATAATGCCATTGGTAAAAAACCTAACGAAGCCACAGTAGCTGTCATTAATACCGGTCGCAATCTTATTTTTGTCCCTTCGATAACGCGTTTTATAACATCATCCCAACCTTCTTTTTCGAGTTGGTTGAATGTGCCTACCAGTACAATTCCGTTTAATACTGCTACTCCAAATAAAGCGATAAAACCAATCCCTGCAGAAATACTAAAAGGCATTCCACGAAGAAGTAAAGCAAATACGCCCCCTATAGCACTCATAGGGATTGCAGAAAATATCAAACTTGCTTGTTTCATAGAATTGAATGTAAAATACAAGAGCATAAAGATTAACAGTAATGATATTGGTACGGCAATCAATAGACGATTGGTTGCTTTTTGTAAATTTTCAAATGTTCCACCATAAGTAAAATAATAACCTGAAGGTAATTTTACATCTTTCGCTAATTTGGCTTGAATTTCTTGTACCACACTTTGCACATCTCTGTCTTGTACATTAAAGCCAACAACAATTCTGCGCTTTCCTGCTTCTCTGCTTATTTGTGCAGGGCCTAGTTTAAAGTCTACTTTCGCAACTTGCGATAAGGGAATTTGGTTTCCAGTTGATATTGGTATTAATAGATTATTCACATCATCGATGCTTCTTCTTGAGGTACTATCTAATCGCACTACCAAATCAAATTTTCGTTCATCTTCGTATACAACCCCTGCTGCTTTTCCTGCAAAAGCCGTACTTACAATACTGTTAATGTCTTCAATATTTAAACCATAATTTGCAATACGTAATCGGTCATATTCAATGTTTATTTGTGGTAATCCGGCCACTTGTTCTACTTGTGGAGAAGAAACTCCTTTTATATTTGTTATTACACTTTCTACTTTTTTTGCATATACGGACAGACTATCCAAGTTTTCTCCAAATATTTTTATGGCAACATCTTGTTTGATTCCCGTCATTAATTCATTGAAACGCATTTGAATAGGTTGGCTTTTTTCAATAAAAACCCCTGGAATCACGCTTAATTTTTCTTCAATAGCATCACCCAATTCATCATAGGATCTACCTGATTTCCATTCGTCTTGCGGTTTCAGAATTATCATCATATCAGTCGCTCCGGGCGGCATTGGATCTGTCGGTACTTCTCCAGCGCCAGTTTTACCAACTACAATTTTTACTTCATCGAATTGTTTTACAATTCTTGCGCCCTGCATCGAGGTTTCGATACTTTGGGATAAAGAAGTTTCGATCGGCATTTTAAATTCAAAAGCATAATCTCCTTCAGCTAATGTGGGAATAAATTCACCTCCCATTTTGCTAAAAATAAAAAATGTAACCAATAATAAAGCGACAGTAATGCCAACGACTTTGTATTTTATTGCAATCACTTTTTCTAAAAGTGGTTTATATTTGCTATATAAAAAATCCATCATTTTATCAGAAAACGTCTTTTTATGACTGATGTGTTTCGGTAAAAACAAGGCACTCATCATAGGAATGTAGGTTAATGAAAGTATCATTGCGCCTATAATGGCAAATGAAACCGTTTTTGCCATTGGGCCAAACATCTTTCCTTCGATACCTACTAAAGATAGGATAGGAAAGTATACGATCATAATGATAATTTGACCAAAGGCAGCACTACTCATCATTTTTTTAGCACTGTTTTCAACTGCAACATCCATTTGTATTTGAGTGAGTTTCGTTTTGCTTTTATTGTGTTCCAGAAAATACAAAGAGGCTTCCACAATAATTACGGCACCATCTACAATTAAACCAAAATCAATTGCCCCCAAACTCATTAAGTTAGCACTTACTCCAAAAACTTTCATTAAACCCAATGCAAATAACATCGATAGTGGTATTGCAGAAGCTACGATAAGCCCAGCTCGTAAATTCCCAAGGAATAATACCAAAACGAAAATTACAATTAATGCTCCTTCGACTAAATTTTTTTCAACAGTTGAAATGGCACGGTTTACAAATGTACTTCTATCTATAAATGGTTCAACGATTACATCATCAGGTAATGATTTTTGTATTATGATCATTTTGTCTTTAATCCTTTGTACCACTTCATTACTATTAGCTCCTTTAAGCATCATAACAATACCACCAACTGCATCTACTTTTCCGTTATAGGTCATAGCTCCATATCGTACTGCACTACCGAACTGTACATCAGCAACATCTTTTATGAAAATAGGAACACCAGTTGGGTTGCTTTTTACAACAATATTTTTAACGTCTTCTAGGGAAGTGGCTAAACCTACACCACGAATAAAATAGGCAGTAGGTTTTTTGTCAATATATGCTCCACCCGTATTTTGATTGTTTTTTTCTAAAGCTGTAAAAATTTCGGGAATCGTTACACCCATTGCTCTTAAACGATTAGGGTTAACACCAACTTCATACTGTTTTAGTTTACCACCAAAACTATTTATTTCGGCAATTCCGGGTGTGCCGTTTAGTTGTCTCGCTACTATCCAGTCTTGCATCGTACGCAAGTCCATAGCAGAGTATTTCTTCTCACTACCTTTTTTTGGATGTAAAATGTATTGATACACTTCGCCAAGCCCAGTACTTACCGGACCTAATTCTGGGGTTCCGATGCCCTGAGGTATTTGGCTAATGGCTTCTTTCAGTCGTTCGCTGATAAGTTGTCGTGCAAAATAAATATTGACATCATCATCAAAAACTACTGTGATTACCGATAAACCAAAGCGGGAAATACTTCTGGTTTCTTCTAAATCAGGAAGATTTGCAATACTTTGTTCTATTGGAAAAGTTACTAATTGTTCTACTTCTTGCCCTGCCAATGTTGGGCAAAGGGTAATGATTTGTACCTGATTGTTTGTAATATCTGGTACGGCATCAATAGGCAATTTGGATGCACTCCAAACTCCCCAAATAATGAGAAATAAAGTCATCAAACCAATGATGAATTTATTATTTATACTAAAATGGATGATTTTGTCTAACACTATTGTAAAGGATTAATGTTTAATATTGATTTATAAATCACAGCATTTGAATTTATCAAATACAGTAAAGTAATTAATGAAAAAGACTAGTTTGATTAATGTACAAGTCATTAATCGTTATTCATCTAATCATTAATAAAAAAAAAATTAAGCATTAATTTGTGGCGGTTGCCAAATACTTCCGTAGAAATTGGAAGTAAGAATTGACTTGTATTCTGGTACTTTTTTATCAATTATTGTTTTGACAGAAAAGAAATTGTATGCATAAATAGCATTGTATGAAAAGCCTAGGGCTCCACAACAGCTGCATAGGCACAAAGGCGAACAAGCATCTTTATCGTGGTGTTGTGTTGCATTATTGGTTATAGTAACTTTTTCAAACGAAACAAATTGTTCCTTGTCCGTGCAAGGCATGCAGGAAAGGATTAGAAAAACAATTGATAATATGGTGTTTGTAAATTTCAAGAATGTAAAAGTAGTAATAAAATATTTATAGTTTTAGATTTATAGTTTTAGATTTGCTTAAGATTTAATTAAGATATTTTTCGCATAATAAAAACGGAGTTCTAATTACATCAAGTTTTGATTTTACATCTTTAGGGATATTTACATACAAATTTATATCTATGACACTAAATGACTACTGGATATTTTTCCCATAGACACGAAACTAAGTAGACAAAAGTAAGGTATCAATAAGGTGGTAGAATAACATAGATTAAAGTAAATATATAAAGCGCATACACTAGTCATCGATTATGAAAGTACATATCACTATTATATTTATTTAAATTTTTAATTTATTGTGTTTATATTACTTTTAAAATTAGTGTCAAAGCCAAATTATAAAAATAATTAAATTGGAGGGCTGTTCGAAAAAAACACACATTTATTTTGATAATCGTATTTGGATTTAATTCTATTTCTTCAAATTGGAATTTGTTGATTTACTTTGGTGTTTTTGAGAAATATGTTATATACATATGTAAAAATAAAAAGGATGTTTGCTTTTTAAAACAAACATCCTTTATGAATCAAAGAATTAATTTAAAAAACTCTTTTCTGTCCATACTATATATTTACGTTTTTTATTCTTCCACATTTTTCATTTTCATCAAAAGTGCGTAAGCCCCTTTTATCACAACAGTTGCCTCATTCAAATCATCAGAAACAATTTCTGTAAATCCGTTTTCTGCATTTCCTGTTGTTACTTCTTTCATTTCAAATTGCTTGTTGGCTTTGGCAACAAAAACATAATTTTTGTTTTCATAACTTACTATAGCATCCGATGGTAAAACATTAGATTGCTGGCTTTTTAATTCAATTTCAGCATTCATATACATACCTGGTAACAAAGCTTTGTCATAATTGATAAAATGGCAATGCATTATGGTACTTCTATCTTCTGAAAAATCTTTACCGATTAAAATAATTTTACAAGGATATTTTTTCTCTGGATTGGTGTTGGTGTATGCTAATACCGATTGACCAATAGCCAGTTTATTGATGTCTTTTTCGAAAACGGTCAATGCCAAATGTATATCTGAAGGATTCACAATTTCAAATAAAATATCGCTTGGATTTACATATTTTCCAATGTTTACATTCACTTTTGATACATAACCACTTATAGGGGAATAAATATTAATGCTTTTTGAAATGTTTTTTGTAGATACACTGTTTGGATTTATTCCCGCAAATTTTAATTTTTCACCATACGATTGTACCATTACAGATAGTGAATTGTATTCGGCTTGTGCTTGTTGATACACTTTATCACTACTGGCTTTGCTTTGATTGAGTTCTTTTTGACGTTCAAATTCAGCTTTGGCATAACCAATTTTTGCTTTGGCCAAAAGGTAATCTTCCTGCAATTGAATGTATTGTTGGTCTTCCACCACACACAAAACTTGTCCTTTGGTAACAAACATTCCTTCTAACAATTTGGTGCTTTTTAAATAACCACCCATTGGTACACTTATTGACACTAAATTTTGTGGTGGCACTTCTATTTTTCCATTCAGTTTTAATATTGCAGAAATTTCCTTTTGCTCGATTTTACCGGTTTGAATCGCTGCATTTTTTATTTGTGCATCGGTTAGTGTTGTTGTGTTTGCGATAGTGGGTGTCGCATCCGCTTCGCTTTCTGATTTTTTATTCCCACAGGAAGAAAGCAATACTATTGCAATTATTGTGATTATTGAATTTTTAGTCATGATTTTTATATTTTGATATTGCTTTGGCTGTTCACTAAAGCTCGGGTTGTGAATATTCGATTTCATTTTATTTATTTTGATATTAAGAAACGGTTTGCTGTTTAAATTTTGTTGATAATCATTTATGCATCAATCTTAATGCGAAGGAGTTTTATAGAGTTAATAAAGACTAAAGTGTCGGGGAGCAAATGAATAGCTGCAGCCTCAATTGGTCCAATTATTTTAAGTAATACAAGGGTAATTCCAATTACATGAACAACACCCACCCCCACAAAAATATTTTCGCGAATGGTGCGATAGGCTCTTTTACTGATAGCGCGTGCCTTGGCAATTTTCTCTAATTTATCCTGCATTAGAACGATATCGGCTGCTTCCATTGCAGTTTCTGTACCCATTGCACCCATTGCGATACCAATATTTGCTTGGACTAAAGCAGGTGCATCGTTAATTCCATCCCCCACCATTGCTACTTTGGAACCGTCTTTTTGCAATTCTTTTATGATATTGATTTTATCTTCGGGTAATAAATTGGCTCTGTAATCTGTAATTCCTATTTGATTGGAAACATACTTTGCAGTTTCGGGATTGTCACCTGTAAGCATCACAATGTTTTTTATGCCGCTTTTTCTTAAGCCTTGAATCATTTCTTTTGCACCTTCACGAATGGCATCTGAGATATAAAAAATACCTGCCAGTTTATTTTCGATTGAAAGGTAAATAACAGTATCCGTTACATTTTCAGAAGAATTAAATAATGAAGTTTTATTTTCCTCCATAAAAAGTTTATTTCCTAATAAAATAGACTTGCCCTCAACTTTTGCAGAAACCCCTCGTCCTTTTATCACCTCAAAGTTTTCTGGTTCTCCATAGGTAAGTTTTAATTTATCTGCGTAACTTAAGATTGCTTTTGCTAATGGATGGCTGGAACGTCTATCAACTGTAGCAGCAAATTGAACTAATTTTTGCTCATTATAATTAGGATCTATTATTTCAACTTTATTCACGATAGGACTTCCAATTGTCAATGTTCCAGTCTTGTCAAAAACGATAGTAGTAACTTTTGCAAGCTCCTCTAAAAACAAACCTCCTTTTATCAAAATTCCTTCTCTGGCAGCACGTGCAATGGCCGCGATGGTAACCAATGGTGTTGCTAAACCTAATTCAGCAGGAGAGGTAAAAATCAGCAATGCAATAACCAGTTTAACATCACGGGTGAAAAAGTAAACTGTACCAACAAAAATAAATACTACAGGAATAAGCCAGGAAGCCACTTTGTCTGTAAATTTTTCAATAGGTGCCTGTTGACTTTCTGCATCCTCTACCAATGAAATGATTCGTGAAAAAACAGTATCTACACCTGCTTTTGTCATTTCAATATCCAGAGCCCCTAATTCCAGTATTGTTCCGGCAAAGGCATCACTACCGACTGTTTTTTCTTGTGGAACACTTTCGCCTGTTATTGGTGCCTGATTAACAGAACCTGAACCGGAAATTACTTTACCATCCACAGGAATTTTTTCTCCAGCTTTCACCAGAATAACATCTCCGATTTTCAAATCAGTTATTTGCACTATGGATTCCTGATTGTCTTTTTTTACTATTGCCGTTTTGGGAACGGAACCTATCAACTCTTTAATCGACGATCTTGCTTTTTCGGTACTGGCACTTGCAATATACTCGGCAATAAGAATAATCATAAGTACGACAGCACCTGCCAAATATTCTTTACCGAGAACAGAAATAATTACCGCTATGGTTATAAATAATTCGGTACCTATTTTACGTTGTTTTATTATATCCAATGCAGCTGTTTTTACTAAGGAGTAGAGCCCAAAAGCCATTGCAATAATTAATATTGGTAGTTGAATAAAGTCGAGATAAAAGAATAAACTCGCAAGACCAACGGTTATGATCCGTACAATTTCCCAAAGAAACTGACGTGAAAAGAAGGTTTTTGTGTAATTCATGGTTATTCAGTTTTAGTTAATGAATTAAGTTCAATAATGCTATTGTTTAACTTTCTAACGACTTCAATATAATTACTCTGAATTTGGGTATTTTGATTGATTAGCATTACCCATTCTAAATAATTAATGTCACCATTGTTGAATTTATCGTTGGCAGCTTTGGTTACTATATCAACACTTTTCAACGCTTTGGTTTCGTAATAATCAATGGTAGTTTTGTTTTTTTGATATTCTTGCAATACATTGTGATATTGGTTTTGCAGTTTCAATTTTTCAAAGCCCATATTATTTTCAGCGATTTGGGTTTTGGTTTCCAATGCTTTTTTCCTATTGTTGATTGATGAATTGAATAAAGGAAGTGCTACGCCAAATTGTCCGTAAACACCATTGTTGTTTTCCTGAAAAGAGGTATTGGTTTTGAAAGTCTGCCAATACAAACCACCAATTAGTTCCGGCATTTTCTTGGATTTCTCTAAAGCAATTTCGGCTTTATTGATATTTACTTCTTGTTCCTTTAGTTTTATGCTTGGCTGATTTTCAATTGCATTCTCATCGAGTTTTTCGTCGAAAGTCATTTTGAACTTATCCCACACTGGCATAAAATCTTTATCGTCATTCAATAGATATTTGAATTGTGTTTGGCGTATTTTATAATCGCTTTGCAATTCTTGTAACTGTATTTTTATTTGTCCTGATTGGTTTTCGGCTGTTACTTTTTCTAAAATATTACTTTCTCCTTTGTCAAAACGCAGGACTGATTTTCTTAAAAAATCCGAATAGATACTATCACTTTTCAGTAATATCTGTTCTTTTTCTTTGAGATAAACCATTTCATAAAACACGGTTGTAACTTGCTTGGTCAATTCTTTTCTTTGTAAAGCTTCGTTCCATTCGCCAGTTTTGGACTCTTCTATTAAAAGCTGTTTTTGCCTAGAGTAAACCGTTGGAAATTTAATGCTTTGTGAAATTCCAATTTTTATATCATTCACAATGCTATTAAACTGTCCATATTCGCTAATAATACCTGTGTTTGGAATGTCATATCCTGTCTTGGTCAGTTTTTGTAAATATTCAGAATTTAATTTTTGGTTTTTAACCTTTAGATTATTTTGCAATGCGGTTTCAATTGCTTTATCTATTGAAATTTTTTCTTGCGCATTTGTATTTTGAAAAGAGAAAAATATTCCCAACACGATGATTGTTGTAATTGATTTTATCTTTTTTGATTTTAATTTAATTCCTTTTTCGAACATAATGTATAAAATTGGTAAAACAAATAAAGTTAAGAAAGTAGCTACAATCAATCCACCAATAACAACCGTTGCTAATGGTTTTTGCACTTCTGCACCGGAACCATTGCTTAATGCCATTGGTAAAAATCCTAACGACGCTACAAGTGCCGTCATTAAAACGGGTCGCAAACGTATTCTTGTTCCTTGAAGCACAATTGCTTTTAAATCGGTTTCGCCTGATTTTTTTATGCGGTTGAATTCGGCTATAAGAACCAAACCATTCAAAACAGCCACACCAAATAAAGCAATAAATCCAACTCCTGCGCTGATGCTAAAAGGCATTCCACGCATTGCTAGAAAGAATATTCCACCAATCATTGATAACGGAATAGCCGAATAAATTAATAGTCCCTGCCTTACTGATTTGAAAGCAAAATACAATAAGATAAAAATTAGTATTAGAGATATTGGAACTGCAATTAGCAATCGTTGCTTTGCTGCATTTAAGTTTTCAAAAGCACCACCATAGGTTGGATAATAACCTGCTGGGAACTTGATTTGAGTATTTACCTTGTTTTGTAATTCGGTTACAATGCTTTGCACATCGCGACCACGAACATTAAAACCAACTACAATTCTACGTTTGGCATCTTCACGTTGAATTTGATTTGGACCTTCGGTAATTTCTACTTTTGCCAATTGAGATAGAGGAATTTGCATCCCGTTTGGCGCTGGAATTAATAAATTTTGAACATCTGCCAAGTCTTTTCTATTTTCTCCTGCTAAACGAACAACTAAATCAAATCGTTTTTCATCTTCATAAATCAATCCAGCACTTTGTCCTGCAAAGGCGGTATTCACTATTTTATTAATGTCTTCGATATTCAAATTGTATTGTGCAATTGCAGGACGATTATAGTCGATGACAATTTGTGGCATTCCAGTAACTGTTTCTACGTATAGGTCAGAAGTGCCTTCAACGGTATTTACAATCTTTCCTAATTTGTTGGCGTATAAAGCCAAAGTGTCTAAATTTTCACCAAAAATTTTGCATACTACATCTTGTCTAGCTCCTGTCATTAGTTCGTTGAAACGCATTTGTACCGGATATTGAAATCCATAAGAAACACCCGGA
>TARA_R110002110_G_scaffold61225_6_pt1 | contig 34789 bp, 34 predicted proteins | sample TARA_R110002110 | Tara Oceans TARA_R110002110 (sample SAMEA4397330) | marine metagenome | biome: Polar Biome; feature: [SRF] surface water layer (ENVO:00010504); material: water (ENVO:00002006), including particulate matter (ENVO:01000060) such as... | depth 5 m | reverse complement strand
TGCGCTGCCCAACATTCCAGAAGCGCCTATAACTAGTACGCGCATTAATTTAGCCCTCCATTAGAAACTACAAAAAAAATCACACCGGGCTCACCTGAAACGGTGATCTATGGCTATCACAGCGGCGATATGCATGCAGAAACCCAGCGCGCTATAGACGCCTGAGTCTTCCGCATACTATTCGCAGAACCATCTGCGTTTCTGGAACGCGCAGAATATTGAGGAACAGAACGTATACCATAACATAGGGGAATAAAAGCAAAGCCCAATGAACAGTAGTAACCGTGCTCATCCAATATATGAGAAAATAGGCAGCCCCAGCGCAGGAAACACTCAAAAATCCCATTCTCATCCAAACCATCAGCAAATTCGTTTCAATAATTCCCCCCACAAGGGAAGTAACCACAACGCAGGCGACAATAGTAGAAATGACAACGGCAAAAGCCAAACCGAGCAAACCAAAACTCCTAAACGTTACATAGGCAATGAAAATATTCACTGTCAGGGAAAGCAGCGCAAGAAGAAGCGGTACGACGGTACTTCCTCTTGCAAAAATCACTCTGTTCATGGTGTCGCGCACCAGAGAGAAAGGTAGAGCGAAAACAATAACAGACAAGACCATAGCCACTTTTTCCACATCATCTGCTGTGAAATTACCACGCCGGAACAGCAACTCGACAATTTCATTTGAATATAAATGCAAAAAACCTACAATCGGCACGGACAGCATGACAATGACGCGAAGGCAGCGTACAAGATATCCGTTCATTTCTCCTCTTTCCCCAACCGCATTTACAGCAGCCATTCGAGGAAACATCGAAGCGGTCAGAAACACCAGGAAGACTGACAAAACCATCATATTAATTTTGTTTGAATATGAGTAGATAGATATAGCACCTAGACCGAGCTTGGAAGCAAAATAGACTCCCACAAAGCCGTTCATTTGCTCTATGTAGAATGAAAGCGCCGCCGGTAAAAACAGCAAGACAAATCGTCTATTCAATGCTAAATCTAAAGCTGCCGATGGCCTAAAGACTATCTCACTGCGGATAATCGTGAAATTGACGACCGAAAGAACAATCCACGACATTAGACCAAGAAATAATATGCTGGTGAAGTTCGCAGGCGAGCTAAATATCAAAAGTCCTATACAAAATATGGAATTATTGAATATAGGTACGATGTACGATGGCAATACCACCCTATTTACGGTTTGTATCGAGTTGTAAAATGACACAAGTGTCGAAAATGAAAACGTCAAAGCCATTATGCTCAAATAGCTTATCGCAAGGCTCTTCACATCGGAGTCGACATCTCCAGAAAATACGCCAACCAGAGACGGCGCGGCACGGACAACAAGTAATGCGATACAGGCAGAAATTACGAGCAAGAAAACAAGTGCAGCGGACATCTCCGTATCGGTACGAGAAGTCGACTTCTCTGCAGCCAGACCTGCATAGAGCGGCACAACAAGGACCGGAACAGCTGAGTATACGGCCATATACAATAAAGATGATATTGAATTCGAAAGAAAGTAGGCATCGGTAACGTTAGAAACGCCATGATAGAAGGTTATCAAGATATCCTTGAGCAACCCACTTAATTTTCCGAGTACAATAAGAAAGGCGATAAATAAAAATCTATTGTATTTTGTCATTGTGCTTGCGGCCGCCGATTAGGCGAGCCCAACCAACCAGCAAACAAAATCACCAACACTATTACGCCCGCCAAGCTGTGCATCAACTGGTTATTTGAATAACCGAACACCAAGCCTAATGAAAGATAAAGAAACAACGGGCCCGAGAAGGGATTGCTGCCTCTAACAGCTTGAATCCATAGCCTTGCATACACAAATCCAAACAGTGAAGAGAGCGCCAGCACCCCGGGAAATGTGACATCCGATGCAAGCCACGCAAACAATGAGTGCCATTTGTCGAAGCCCCACCCATACGTCACACCGACACGAAAGGGGTACGTTTTTTCCAGGATATAGCCATCTGATGAGAAAAATATCTCGAACATGCGCCCAATAGAGTAGGAGTTACCAATGAGATATGTCCACTCAAAAGGCAGGGTGAGACTCAGATACAAGCCATAGAGCCCATTGGTAAAATACCCCAAAAAGACGCCTACAGCCAGTCCGTACTCTGGCCCAACAAGATCGAATATTGGCGAACCGATGTCCCAACTAATCAGCGGGTGGGCCTTCTCGACTATATTTTCCAAAGTTATGCCCGCAGCACTGTAGCGTTGCCGAAGTATCTCGACGAAAATCAAAAAGACCCCGCTCGACAGAGCGCCGGCCACCAAAATTTCTTTTATAGTGAACCTTTTCCCTTTGGCCGCGAAGGAAATTAGCACACAAAAAAATGCGTATAAGACCACATCACCCAAATATTTTTGCTTCCCAGTCCCGACAACGTTGACCAAAAGGTAAGTAACCACCACAAAAATCAGAGCCCATCTCCCAGCTGCGCCCAGAAACCTGAAATAGTAGAAACCGAAAAGCAAGGCCAGTGTGACTAATGCTTGTTCCAGAATTTTTACAATGTATAAGGCGTTTATAGGGGCCTCGCCTCGCTCATAGCCATCATAACCTTCCACGTAGCTCTGCCCAATATTACCAACACTCAGGTCATTGCCCGAGTATATGAACAATACACACTGCCCTAGTGAGGCAACGACTCCTAGCAAAAGAAGTATATTGAGTGTCCACCTAGATCCATGACGAGAAATAGTTCTCTCATCAACTTGACGCCAAGCATTCCGAAATTCTCCACGTGCACCTAATAGAAATCCCATGGAGAAGAGAAAAAGCTGTACAGTGATAAATGAAAGCAGCGTTGCAATGTCCATTCCTATGTATTCGATCGGCCCAAGTAACAGACTCATCACGACAAGAAATGAATACCCCATGTAGACATTTAGTGGCAAATACCGATACGAAAATATCTTCACAATTTATTGAAGATCTTCTTGTACGCGAGCACTTTCTCCCTGCCCACGAGATGACCTATTTTGAGCGATCGTTGCTCAGCCCGCCGGAGAAAATCTTCTGTCTTTCGAACAACTCGGGCCGGATTCCCAGCAATGATTGATCCCTCCGGAAAGCTTTTGGTAACTACAGCATTCGCCCCTACGATGCAGTTATTACCCACAGTTACACCAGGCAGAATCAGCGCCCCTTTTCCTATGAAAATATTGTCACCAATCTGGATCTCTCCAGCGAGTTCCAAATCAGGGATATTTTTCCGGAACGGCAAGGTAGACCCGTCGTGACACACGAAGCTAGCACCTATACTTATAAAAACATTATCGCCCAAAGTAACCAGATAAGGTTCGGAGCTGAACATAGTGTAGCTGGACCCGTATATAGTTACTCGCCCCGAGATGTTCACACCAATTTTCTTTGCGTAGGACACCGGAAAAAGCTTTGCATGTAGCATATTTGTTGGGGCGGAAAATATTTTTAGTAACCTGCGGAAACTCATCCTAAACGTCCAGCCGCGACATAAAATCAGATACGCTATCCAAATAATTTCTGTAGTCATACGCTCTAGAGCAATATGCGCGCCATTTCAGTCCGTCCATTTTGGACGGAGAGAACTGAAGCACGTTTCTCACCAGTGCAAGCTCTTCTCCGTGCTTTGCAAGAAACAGTGCCTCATCAGTTGCATCGCATGGGCAAGATGTCTTGGAGTTGCAAATGACTGGTGTACCGCAACTGATCGACTCTGCGAGCTTGGACGGAAACCCCGCCATGGTCACTCTAGTTTCATCACGGAAGAAAATACTAAAATCGCTATCTGCGATCTGCTGAGTCACATATTGATTTGGCCGTTTCCCCCAAAACACTACAACATCCGCCATTTCTTGGAGAATGTCTTTGTGCTCGGGGAATACTTTTAGATAGTCTTCTTGACTGATACCATAGACGTCAAAGGTAAATATTCTCCCCTCTTTGTGTAGCTCATGGAAAACATCTATACATAAGTCAAGACGTTCCTTTGTGTTACTGCGTTTTTTATTGATCTTGGCTGGGTTGAATGGACTCCCAACATAGACAAATCTTTTCCGAGAGGTGTTTTTCCTAGAAGGTGGCGGCTTGAATTTGTCGGCGTTGAAAAGCGTAGGGAGCTCCACTACTAGCTTTTTCTTTTTTTTGTATAGGTCCGTCAGATATTTGCTCGTCGTAATCACACCATCTGCTGACTCATGGACGACACGCATCCGTAGAAATGTGTCAAAGCGTTTTACAGCCCCGTAAACGAAACCACCTCCACTCGCGTCATACCACTCAGTGGCGTCCGAGATAATTCTTGCGCTCATATTCCTACATATTTTCGCTATGCGTAGCTGAGCCAACGCAGGATAGTTGTAACAGATTACGGCCACAACGCCCTGAGAAGAATCACGCCTTATAAATCTAAGAATCGAGTCCAGACCCAACACATAACGGGTCCAAAACCTGATGCCAATTGGACGCGGAGCAGTCCAGCATTCGAATCCAAAGAAGTCTTCGCGCGCTAGTTCGCTCCCATTTGAGCGAGAAGCGTCGACCCCGAGAAACACTACCTCATAGCCTAGGTCTCTTAGAATCATTCCATTAGCTAGAACTCTATGAGCGGCAGCATTCTTATCGGGCAGCTCGAAAGCCCCGATATAGATTATTTTCCCCTTCTTCAATTCATTTATCCAAACGGGCGGAAGCCTGAGACATCAGACGCCGCAGTAATCCACTATTAGCTTGCATGCCCCACCTCTGTATTCACTGCCGGAAATCTGTCGCATGAATTTTATCTCCCAGATACTTCTCGCTGCAATTCAGCGATTTCCGCGTTAAGAGCTTCATATTCTTGCAGCTTTCGCCTCAGAAAGTGCGCCGTTAGCTTGGATTTTGCTCTCATCCCAGATGGAGTGAGAATATATATATAGCGCAACTTGCTATGACTACGACTGAAATTTTCCATCTTGACCCAGCCCTTATTCACCAAGGCGCTCAGACAGTAGTTAATACCTCCTAGGCTGATGCCGAGTTCCTCCGATATCTCCCTCTGGGTAATATCGGATCGAGTCTCTAACAATCGCATGACGCGCAACCCCGTTTCATCCGAGACTGGCGCTTTATACTTTCTGGGCAATGTATCCTCGCTCATCGTACGAATGACTGCTCAATTGAAAGCGTGTTCAATTGGTGAACATCCTAGTTTATCCTGAGTCGCGCCGCAATTTTATTGCTAGTGCGGCGTCCTTGGTGCGCACGCCGCATACATTGTCGGTCAGACTTTTCCATGTACTCATGATTTCTTTGGAAATCCCCGAATTCTCCTGTATCCACGGGAGACTTACAAACATACTGCGCTGGTATTTTTACGAACCCGGTTGTATCTTCTTCTCACTATCAGAATTACAACACCCCATGTCCCCAACGCTACTACAAGCCACACTCGCCTTCTCCCTGACGCTGTTCTGCATCTGGGCCCTGAGCCCTATTGCCAAACGCATCGGGCTGGTGGACGCCCCCAATCACCGCAAGCAGCACGAGGGCTCCATCCCGCTGGTGGGCGGCATCGCCATTTATCTGGCCCTGCTTGTGGCTACGCTCCTGTGGGGGCAGACCCAAGGCGGCAATCAGGGGCTGAGAACCGACATTATCTACGTATTTCTCGCCGCCGGGGGCATGCTGGTGGTGCTCGGAATACTGGATGACCGCTTCCATCTGAGCGTGTTCACCCGGGTGCTGGCAGAGATTGGCGTGGCACTGTTCCTGATCGAGAGCCTGAACCTGCGCCTCGCCAACCTGGGCGACCTTTTGGGCGTTGGCGATGTCAAGCTCAGCGCCTGGCTCAGCTACCCTTTCACCGTTGTCGTTATCTTCGTGGTAATCAACGCCTACAACATGCTCGACGGCATGGACGGCCTGCTGGGCGTGATCGTCCTGATCACCATTTTTGCCTTTCACCTGTTCAGCGGGCTGCCGCCGGGCCTGATTACCATCGTTGTCAGCGCCGCCCTGGTGGCCTTCCTGATCTCCAACCTGGGGCTGGCGCCGTTTATTCCGAAGTCCTTCCTGGGGGATGCGGGCTCCAAGCTGCTGGGGTTCATCGTGATCGCCCTGACCCTGTCGGTCACCTCCGTCCAGGTGGGACATATCCGCTACGTACAGCCCATCACTGCCATCTATCTACTCGGTTTGCCCCTGTTCGACATGGCCTTCACGACATTGCGCCGGGTGCTGAGTGGCAAGTCCCCGATCCGGGCGGACAATACCCACATCCACCACCTGCTGCGGGAACTGGGGCTGTCGGACAAGCGCGCGCTGCTGCTGATCGGCAGCATGGGGGCCTCCATACCCTTTCTCGGCCTGATGCTGGCGAAGGCGGGAACACCGGAATCCTATCAGTTCAGCATTCTGGTGGGTGCCTTTATCCTGTACTGTATTGTCATGAGCCAGGCTTGGCATGTCGCACGCAAGCGGGCGCGACAAGTCGCGGTGAACCAGGTCACCATTGAAATCAGCCCCACGGATATCGCATGACGCAACCGAGCAACTATCCCTCGCCCTCACAACTGCCACCGCCCGCCTGGGCCGATGATGAAATCGACCTGTTTGAGCTCGGTGTCGGCCTCTGGCAGCGCAAGTGGGTCGTGCTGGGGGTCACCGCGGCATTCTTCGCTCTCGCTGCGCTCTATCTTTTGCTGGCCAGCCCGGTATACGAATCCACCGCACGCCTGCGCCCGCCACTGGCATCGCAACTGGTCGCGATCAACGAAACCGGGCAGCTGGAGCTGCCGGCGACGGAGGCATTCAGCAGGGTGGTCTTCGAAGCGCGCTCTCTGGACACCCAGCGCGAGGTGTTCCAGGCTTTCAGCCAGCAGCTCAGCGAGGACACAGGAGAAAACGGGGAGCAGTCGGAGCAGCGCTTCCTGCGCAAGTTCACCCCCGCCCTGTCCATCAGCATCGAGGGACTGGGCAAGAACGATGTCCTGGCTGAAACCACCATGTCCATTCGTTTCCAGCACACTGATGCCCAGTTGGCCGCGGATGTTGCCAATGCCCTGGCGGCGACCGCACAAAGCCGCGCCCTGGCCAGCGTCATGGATGAATTGCGCGCCCTGCTGGAAACCCGGATCCGCATGCTGGAGTCGCGGATTGCCCGAAGCGCCGACATTCTGAAGCGCAGGGATGAGGACACTATCGTACGGCTGCAGGAAGAGGATGAATTGAAGCGGCTACAACTGCAGGATCAGATAGCCGCCCTCACCGCAAAGGCACGCCAGTTGCGGGCCGACAAGATTGCCGAGCTGGAAGAAGCGCTTGCGATTGCGCGCAACCTGGATATCACCGAACCGGCCAGCCTGCAGATGCTGTCACGGCGCGAGAATGGTCGCGAATCGGTGTCCGTCAGTGCGGATCTTTCCACCGGACAGGGGGACCCGCTGTACCTGCGCGGCAGTCGCATGCTGGAGGCGGAACTGGCGGTTCTTGGCAAGCGCACCGCGGATGCCCATATGGTGCCGGAACTGCGCGACCTGCAGGAGCAGCTCGATCTGCTGACGCACAACCGCCGCATCGAAATCCTCCAGGCGCGGGAAAACTATGAAGCACTGGCGGACAACACGGATGCATTACGCGCTGAAATCAGCCAGCTGCGAGAGTTGCTGGCCGCGAGCTATGACGCGGTACACCTGGCCCGGGTGGACCAGCCCGCCATCGCCCGCAGCGCACCCATTCGACCGAAGAAAAGCCTGACCCTGGCAATTGTCATCGTGGCAGGCGGCATGCTCGGGGTGCTGGTGGCGCTGGTTATGGGCGCGGTGGAGAACCGCCGCCGGGAGCAGGCACCACCGGCGGCGGCCGATACGCCCGCAACACCGTCTCCGGGTCACCCTCGGCCCTGACCAGGCCGTCCTCTATCCACACCACCCGGCTGCACAGCTTCTTCACCTGGCCTTCCGCATGGGACACGAACACCGCGGTGCGGCCACCGGAGAGGCGGCCGCGCATGGCCTCCTCGGCCTTCTGCCGGAACTCGGCGTCACCCACGCTCAGCACTTCATCGATCAGCAGGATATCGACCTTGGTCAGCAGGGCAGTGGTAAAGCCGAGCCGGGCGTTCATGCCCGAGGAGTAGGTTTTCACCGGCTCGTCAAAGGATTGCCCCAGTTCGGAGAATTCCCTGATCTCCTCCAGGCGGGACTCGGCCTCGCGCTTGCTGAAGCCCTGGAGCATGGCCGAGAGCAGCGCGTTGTCCCTGCCCGAGAGCTGGGGCTGGAAACCCAGGCCCAGGCTCAGGAGGGACACACTGGCGCCGGGCTGGCGCAGGATCTTGCCCGAGGTGGGGGCGAATATGCCGGCCATGAGGCGCAGCATGGTGGTCTTGCCGGCGCCGTTGCGACCGACGATACCGAGGGTCTCGCCTTCCAGCAGCTTGAGCGAAACGCCGTCCAGCACCCTGTGCAGGCCGTGCTCAAAACTTTCCTTGCGCGCGTGAAAGCTGTGGCTGACGTTGCGCAGCTCCAGCATGACCCGCCTGCCGTCGTCCGCTGGAGGCGCGGCTGCCTGGTTGTGGTCCGCGCTCATGAGGTCAGTACCTTGAGTGCGAGAAAGCGACTGCTGCGCCGCAGCAGCCACACCATGGCCAGGGCCAGCAGCCCGAAGCCTGCGCCGATGCCCAGCAGGTGCCACCCATCCGGTCCTGTGCCCACCATGAGAATCTGCCGGTAGGCATCGATCACAAAGGCCAGCGGATTCAGCAGGAAAATGAGATCCGTGGCCGCCGGGTCCGGCAGGTCGCGCGGGTCCCAGAATATCCCGGATACGAACAGCAGGAAGATGGTGCCCAGCGATACCATGACGATGAAGTCGAACATCAGGCACACCAGGAAGGCGCAGACGAGGCAAGAAGCCACGATCACGACATAGTTGACCAGCAGCAGGGGGATCAGCCAGAACCAGGCCGCGGTGATGCCGTAGCCGTTGAACAACAGCACGGCAAATAGCAACAGGAATACGCTCAGCTGCTTGTACAGTCCCTCCTGGACCGTGGCCATGGGAAACAGGCTCTTGCTGATGTCGGCCTTGCTGATCAGGCCCCCGCTGTTGACGATACTGCGGGCAGCCTGGTTGACCGACTTGGAGAACCAGATGAAGGTCAGCTTGCCCACCATCAGAAAGACCAGGAAGTCCTCTTTCCGGTTCTGCAGGATCAGCTCGAACACCACGTAGAACACCAGTACAAACAGCAGCGGCTCCAGCAGCCACCATATATAGCCAAAGAAGTAGCGCGATGCATCCGCCTTCAGCGACATCCGCGCCATGGTGTCGACCAGGGAGAAATATTGGGTGAGATTCATATACCCGTGCAGGACCGATGCCCAAGAAACCAGCCGGCGAGTTTACCAGTGCCGGGAATTTTCAGCCACAACAGCTGCGTCAGGGCGCGGAGCAAAGTACACTGCCGCGCATGACGCCCAGAACCCACACGCCGCGCAAGCGCTTCGGCCAGAACTTCCTCCAGGACCCGGGAGTGATCGCCGGTATCGCCAACGCCATCCACCCCCAGCCCGGGGAACACCTGGTGGAAATCGGGCCCGGACAGGGAGCGCTGACGGCGGCGCTGATCAGCCGGGAGATTCGCCTCGACGTGGTGGAACTGGACCGGGACCTGGTCACCGGCCTGCTCGCCGCCTTCAGCATTTATCCCGGCTTCAAGCTGCACAGTGCGGATGCGCTCACTTTCGACTTCGCCGCCCTGGCACGGGACGGCGTGCCCCTGCGGGTGGTCGGCAACCTGCCCTACAATATCTCGACGCCACTGCTGTTCCGGCTCCTGGATTTCGCGCCGATGGTCCAGGACATGCATTTCATGCTGCAACTGGAAGTGGTGAACCGGCTCGCGGCCAGCCCGGGCAGCAAGCACTGGGGACGGCTGGGGATCATGGCGCAGTACCATTGCGCAGTGGAACACCTCTTCGATGTGCCGCCGGAGGCGTTTTTTCCACCGCCCAAGGTGCAGTCGGCGATTGTCCGCCTGACCCCCTACCAGCAGTCACCCTGGCCAGAGTGCGATGTGCACGGTCTGCGAACGCTGGTCCAGGCCGCCTTCGCCCAGCGCCGGAAAACCCTGCGCAACAATTTGAAGGGTATACTTGATGACGCCACACTGGCGGATCTGGGCGTAGACCCCGGCTGCCGGGCCGAGACCCTGCAGCTTGAAGACTTTATCCACATGGCCAATTATCTGGGCAACAACTGAGACACATGGATACCCAAACAGTAAGCGTCGACGTCCTTGCCACGTATCTCGCCCGCCACTCGCGCCCGGCGGACAGGCAATACGCATTTGCCTATACCATCACCATCAGCAACGAGGGCGGCGTTCCGGTGCAGTTGCTGTCCCGGCACTGGATCATCACCGACGCCGATGGCGAGGTGCAGGAGGTGCGCGGCGAGGGCGTCGTGGGTGAACAGCCGGTCATTCAGCCGGGCAGCTTCTTCCGCTACACCAGCGGTGCAACGCTGCCGACACCGGTGGGCTTCATGCAGGGCAGCTATACCATGATCGTGCTGGAGGACGAAGATACCGACCCCGGCGCACTGCCCGCCTTCGAGGTGCCGATCCGCGCCTTTACCCTGCACACCCCAACGGCGCTGAACTGAGGCCGCGGGTGTGGCGACCTATGCCGTGGGGGATATTCAGGGCTGTCTGCAGCCGCTGCAGTGCCTGCTGAAGCGGGTCGGGTTCAATCCCGACCGGGACGTCCTCTGGTCCGTCGGCGACATCGTCAACCGCGGCCCCAAGTGCCTGAAAACCCTGCGTTTTATGTACGACATGCGGGACAATCTGGTGATGGTGCTGGGCAATCACGATCTGCACCTGCTGGCCGTCGCCGCCGGTGTCCGGATGCCTGCACCCTCCGATACCCTGGGCAAGATCCTCGCCGCACCGGACCGCGACAAGCTTCTGAACTGGCTGGCCCACCGCCCGCTGCTGCACTATGAGCACGGCTATACCATGGTGCATGCCGGCATCCCGCCGCAGTGGAGTGTCGAGGACGCCATGCGCCATGCCTGGGAGGTGGAAGAGGTTCTGCAGAGTCCGGACTGTGTGGAATTCCTGCGCACCATGTACGGCAACGAGCCTGCGGTCTGGTCCGATGACCTCACCGGCATGATCCGGCTGCGGGTCATCACCAACTACCTGACGCGGATGCGCTACTGCACCAAAAAAGGCGTACTGGACCTGGTCAGCAAGGGACCCAGCCCCAATCCCCGGCCGGAGGGTGACAGCAAGAAGGTCTCGCCCTGGTTCAGCCACAAGGAGCGCAAGACCGCCAACGAGAGGATTATCTTCGGCCACTGGGCCTCGATCGAAGGGCACACGGACAGTCCCAATACCATCGGCCTGGACACCGGCTGTGTCTGGGGCGGCGCCATGACCCTGTACAACCTGGATTCCGGTGAACTGACCTCCTGCCGCTGCAAGAGTGGGGGCAGGAAAGCCTGAAGGCTCAGGCAAACATCTCCAGCAAAACGTCGTGCCACAGTTCAGGCTTGATTACCCCCAGCCTGCTGACCAGACGCGACTTGTCCACACTGCGCAACTGATCCAGCAGGATTCTCGCAGCCCGACCCTCCAGCATGACCTCGGGACGACAGCCCAGAGCCTGGCCCTTGCTGGTGATGGGTGCAATGATCACTCTGGACAGGGCGGCGTTCATGTCATCCGGCGACACTACCAGTGCAGGGCGAACCTTGCGAATTTCCGTACCCACCGTAGGATCGAGATTCACCCAGTAGACTTCGCTGCGTCTGATAGCGGCCTGCCGGCTCACCACACCCAGTCCTCACAGTCTGCATCGGTGGGGAACTCGGCCCAGAAGTCTGTATCGCCTTCTGCCTCGGCAGCCGGAAACCAGCCCTCACGAGCCTCCCTGAGGGGCTCAATGACAATACACTTGCCTTCAACGCGCAGGTTGATGTGTTCCGAGATACCACTTTCGGCCAGCAGCGCCGCGGGAATCAGCACACCGCGTGAATTGCCTATCTTGCGAATGGTCGAGCGCATGGGAACAATCTCCGCATGTAATAACTTTGTTATTACACCACCCATGGCCGCTTCGCTCAACAACAATCCAGGGACAGTTTACGGGATGCTGTCATCGGCGACCTCATCATATCCGCTCATAATTCACGCCGAGGCGGTACAATGCAGCCGATGAAAACCTACCTGGTCGGCGGCGCGGTCCGCGATTCCCTGCTCGAGTATCCGGTCTCGGAAAGAGACTGGGTGGTGGTCGGTGCCACGCCTGCAGAGATGCTGGAGCAGGGCTACACGCAGGTGGGCAAGGACTTCCCCGTATTCCTGCACCCGCAGACCAAAGACGAGTACGCCCTCGCCCGCACCGAGCGCAAGCAGGGCCACGGCTACACCGGCTTTGCGGTGCACTGTGATCCCGCCGTTACGCTGGAGGAAGACCTGCGGCGGCGGGACCTGACGGTCAATGCCATGGCCCGGGATGCGGACGGCACCATCATCGACCCCTACGGTGGCCAGCGGGACCTCGCCCAGCGGGTGCTGCGGCACGTGTCGGCGGCCTTTGTGGAGGACCCGCTGCGGGTGCTGCGCACGGCCCGTTTCGCCGCCCGCTACGCCCACCTGGGCTTCACCGTGGCCGCGGAGACCGTCGCCCTGATGGCGGAGATCGTCGCCCAGGGCGAGCTGGAGCACCTGCCCCCGGAAAGAATCTGGGTGGAACTGGAGCGCGCCCTCGGTGAGCGCAACCCGGAGGTGTTCATTGGCGTGCTGCGTGACTGCGGTGCCCTGCGGGCGCTGCTGCCGGAACTGGAGGCCCTGTTCGGCGTGCCGCAAAGCCCGGAGCACCATCCGGAGATCGACAGCGGCCTGCACACCCTGCTGGTACTGCAGCAGGCAGCCCGCCTGAGTCCGGCAACGGACGTTCGCTTCGCCGCCCTGCTGCACGATCTGGGCAAGGGCCTGACCCCGGAAACGGAGTGGCCGCGCCATATCGCCCATGAACAACGCGGACTCGCCCTGGTGCGCCGGGTATGTGAGCGCTTGCGCGCACCCAACCAACATCGGGACCTGGCGCTGCAGGTCTGCGAATTCCACCTGCTGGTACACCGCGCCCGGGAACTGCGCGGCAAGACCCTGCTGAAGCTGTTCCGCGCCACCGGGGCCCTGCGCCAGCCGGAGCGGTTCCAAGCCTTCCTGCTGGCCTGTGAAGCGGACGCCCGGGGGCGTACCGGGCTGGAGGACCGGCCCTATCCGCAGGCAGAGTATCTGCGCCGCGCCCTGGGGCAGGCACAAGCCGTGACCGCGGCGCCGTTTGTGGCAGAGGGGATAAGCGGCAAGGCCCTGGGCGACGCGATTGCCGCGGAGCAGACCCGGCTGCTGGACGCTTTCCGCGCAGCGCAGAAAGATGAGGTATAGAGGCCCCGGCGACCTGGCCGTACTGTCCTAAACCGCCCGCGAGACCCAGCGCCCCCGCCAGCTGAAGTCCACCCGCGCCAGTACCTGGCTGCGCTGGTCAAAGGCCGCCCAGAGTTCGGCAAAGCTGCGGCCGTCCACGGGGTGCTGCGCGCGGGGTGCCAGCTCTGCCAGCGGCCGCAGCACGAAGGCATTCTCCAGGATCTCTCCCCGCGGCAAGGTCACTCCGCCGAACTCGCCGACCAGGTCACCGTAGGTGAGGATATCGATGTCCAGCTGCCGGGCGGAGAAGCGGGTGGCGTTGGCGGGCCGGCCGTGCTCGGTTTCGATGTGCCGCAGGCGGGTGGCGAGCGCCGCCAGCGGCAGCTCGGTGCTGGCGCCGACCACCATGTTCAGGAATGGCTGGCCGTCGAAGCCAATGGCGGGGCTGTCGTAGACCGGCGATAGCGCCAGCTCGCCGAGCAGCAGTTGCAGGGCATCCAGCCCCGCCACAAGGTAGCGTTCGCGCTCGATATTGCTGCCCAGGCCCAAGTACACGGTAGTCACGTCGGCCTGACTCCGCGCTCGATCAGCACACCCACATCCCGCGCTGCCTGTACCGCTCCTGGCTTGCACAGGCGCAGGCGCAGCCAGGGCATCCCGAATTCGGACAGCAGCAGCGCCGCCAGGTCCTCGGCCAGGGTCTCCAGCAATTGATAGCTGCTGCCTTCTATATGGCCGATGACCCGGCTGGACACCGCGGCGTAGTCCAGCGCCTCGCCAATGGCATCGCCCACTGCCGCCGGCCGATTGTCCCAGGCCATTTCCAGATCCAGTACCAGAGTCTGGCGAATGCTGCGTTCCCAGTCATAAACACCAATGATGGCATCGGCGCGCAACTCGCGGATGAAGACGATATCCACGATCAGGCCACCACGGCGGGCCGCAGCGACGGCAATTCGGTCATGGGCCAGCGCGGCCGCACGGTGGTTTCCGGCCCGTCATGCTGCCCCGCCTGCAGGCGCTGGGCACCCGCGTAGGCAATCATGGCGCCATTGTCGGTGCAGAATTCCGGCGCCGGATAGAACACCCTGGCACCGAGCTTGCCCAGCTCCTTGTGCAACCGGGCCCGCAGGTTGCGGTTGGCGCTGACACCGCCCGCCATCACCAGGGTCCGCAGGCCCTCCTGCTCCAGCGCCCGGCGGCACTTGATGACCAGGGTAGCGACCACCGCCTCCTCGAAGGCGCGGGCGATGTCACACTTGTCCTGTTCGCTGAGGCCACTGTCCTCACGGCAGGCCGTGACGGTGTTGAGGGTGAAGGTCTTGAGCCCGCTGAAACTGAAATCCAGTCCGGGCCGGTTGACCATGGGCCGCGGAAAGTCGAACCGCGCCGGGTCGCCGGACTCCGCCAGCCGGGCGATATGGGGACCGCCGGGGTAGGGCAGCCCCAGCATCTTCGCCGCCTTGTCGAAGGCCTCGCCGGCGGCGTCGTCCAGGGATTCGCCCAGCAGCAGGTACTCGCCGATGCCGTCCACCCGCACCAGCTGGGTATGACCACCCGAGACCAGCAGGGCAACAAAGGGAAACTCCGGGTGTTCGTCCTCCAGCATGGGAGCCAGCAAATGCCCCTCCATGTGATGCACCCCCAGCGCAGGGATGCCCCAGGCCCAGGCGAGGGACTGGGCCAGGGTGGCGCCGACCATCAGCGCCCCGACCAGGCCGGGCCCGGCGGTATAGGCAATGCCATCGAGCGCCGTGGCCGCGACCCCGGCCTCATCGAGGACCTGCTGCAGCAGCGGCAGGGCCTTGCGGATATGGTCGCGGGAAGCCAGCTCGGGTACCACGCCACCGTATTCGACGTGAATATCCACCTGGCTGAACAGGGCGTGCGCCAGCAGGCCGCGCCCCGTATCGTAGAGCGCGACCCCGGTCTCGTCGCAGGACGTTTCCAGACCCAGAATCAGCATCGTCATCTTCACTGTCGCAGAGGGGCGCATGATAACGGCTTCGGGCGGTCGCGGCGAGGTCCGAAGGCCAATGGGCAGGCGACAATCGCGGCTATGGTTCAGCGAGCTCCTCGTTCGCGACCGCCGCGACGGTACGGGTCAGCGTCACTGCTTCACCATGCTGGCAATCACCCGCTCCAGTTCACGGTTGAAGGACTCCGGTTCAGCCATCTGCAGGAAATGGTCGGTGCCTTCCAGGATCACCGCCTCGAAGGAGCCGATGTGGCGCCGGTTGCCCTCGGTATCGGTTGGCCACAAATCGGCATTTATCGCCACAATCGGTATATCCAGCCCGTCAAATGCCAAGCGGGACCTGCCGCTGAGCGTGTCGGTCAGCATTTCTTCCATGGCGCTGACGGCCACTTCCGGTGGCGCTGCCGACATGTCGGCGACGATCCATTCACGCAGGCCGCGATCAGTTTCTTCAACAAGCATCTGTGACACAAAAGCCGCTGCGCCCTGACGGAAATCCGCCCGCATGGGCGCCACCAAGGCGTCGAATTCCTCCTGCGATATCGTGCCGCCGATATCCTGAAAAGTATCCACCCCGACAATCCCGATCACCCGCTCCGGCATCACCCGGGTGGCCGCGACAGCGACCGGCCCGCCCATGGAGTGCCCGACCAGAATCACCTGCTCGGCGCCCACGGCGTCGACCACGGCACGCACATCCTGGCCGAATGCAGCCACGCTATAGCGTTCTCGCGCAAGCCCGGAATGACCGTGACCGGCCAGATCGATAACCACCACCTGGTGATTGCGTGCGAAGTGCGCAACCTGCTCGCGCCAGTAGCGCCCGTCACAACTCCAGCCGTGAATGAATACCAGGGCCGGCTCGCTGCCGTTGCCAATCACCTCAAAGGCAATCGGTATGCCGTCGGCCGACTCGACCATTTGCGGCCAGCGTAATTCGTCGGCCTGGACCGCCCAGGCCAACACCAGCAGCAACGCCAATGCAGGGATCTTCAATCTCATTGCACTCATGACTTCCTCCAGTTGAATCGCATCCCTTGTGTAGGGTCGGCCGATTCCCGGTCGAGTCATTGTTGCAGTTGCGCCGACCTTGTCAAACCCTGATCATCAGGTCGTCTGACACTTGGCATGCATCGCTGATGATCCGCGGCACCGCGGCCCAGCGGGGGGCGGGCGCTCATCGCCGGCGCTCAACAGGGCCGTCAACAGGGCTTTGCAAATACCATCAACTGAGTATAGAATGCGCGACCTTTTAAAGCTCTGGTTGCCGCAGAGGGCGGCTGGTGCACTACTTACTGAAACGGGTAAAGAATTAATGCCGCATATCAAGATCAAGGAAAACGAGCCTTTTGACGTCGCCCTGCGCCGCTTCAAACGCTCCTGCGAAAAAGCCGGTGTCCTGGCTGAAGTCCGCAAGCGCGAACACTACGAAAAGCCCACCACCACGCGCAAGCGCGCCGCCGCAGCTGCGGTCAAGCGCCACCTGAAGAAGCTGTCCCGGGAAAACCGCAAGCGCGTCCGCCTGTACTAGGCGCCCCCTACCAGGCGTGCCCAACCAGGCCTCCCCACCATGAGCGATCTGCCGCTGACCGAAACCATCAAGGCCGCCATGAAAGCGGCCATGAAGGCGCGGGACAAGGAACGCCTGGGCACCATCCGGCTGATCCAGTCGGAAATCAAACGCATTGAAGTGGACGAGCGCATCGAACTCGATGATGCCAGGGTGCTGGTCGTGCTCGACAGGATGATCAAGCAGCGCCGCGACTCCGCACAACAGTACCACGCCGCCGGCCGCGACGAGCTCGCGAGCCAGGAGGAGCGGGAAATCGCCGTGATCCAGGAGTTCCTTCCCGCCCAGCTCAGCGACGCCGAGCTGGCAGCCATGATCGACGCCGCCGTGGCGAACGCCGGCGGCTCCGGCATGCAGGCCATGGGCGCGGTGATGGCCGAGCTCAAGCCCAAGCTGCAGGGCCGCGCCGATATCGGCGCCGTCAGCAAGCTGGTCAAGGCCCGCCTCAGCGCCTGACCCCCGGCTCGCCGGCGTTGCCAGGAGCGCCGCCGGCCCTGACAAGTTCCCCGCACCGTGCTTCAATATGCGGTCTCTCACAGAGCACTGCTGACACCCCCTGATGGCTGGACGTATTCCCCAAAAATTCCTCGACGACCTGCTCGACCGGGTCGACATCGTGGAAGTCATCGACCGGCGGGTCAAACTCAAGAAAACCGGCAAGAACTACAGCGCCCGCTGCCCCTTCCACGAGGAGAAGACACCCTCGTTCAGCGTCAACCCGGACAAGCAGTTCTACTACTGCTTTGGCTGCGGCGCCGGCGGCAATGCCCTCGGCTTTGTCATGGACTACGAGAACCTGGACTTCCCGCAGGCGGTGGCAACGCTGGCTGGCAGCCTGGGCCTGGAAGTGCCGCGGGAGGAGACTCGCGGCGGTGCCGCCCAGGCCCAGCGCGAGGACAGCAACAAGGCGCTGTACGCCCTGCTGGAGCAGGCCGCGCGCTTCTACCAACAGCAGCTGCGCTCGCATCCCGAGGCCCAGCGCGCGGTGAGCTACCTCAAGCAGCGCGGGCTTACCGGGCAGATCGCGAAGGATTTTGACCTCGGCTTCGCCCCCCCGGGCTGGGACAACCTGCTGCAGGCGCTGGGACAGGACGACAGCCAGCGCAAGCTGCTGCTGGACGCGGGCATGCTGGTGCAGAACGACGCCGGTCGCAGCTACGACCGCTTCCGGGACCGGGTGGTATTCCCCATCCGCGACCAGCGCGGGCGCGTCATCGCCTTCGGCGGCCGGGTACTGGGTGACGACAAGCCGAAGTACCTCAATTCACCCGAAACCCCCGTCTTCTCCAAGGGCCGCGAGCTCTACGGCCTCTACCAGGCCCGCCAGGCCAACCGCAAGCTGGAGCGGGCCCTGGTAGTGGAAGGCTACATGGATGTCATCGCCCTGGCGCAGCACGGCATCAGCAATGCCACCGCCACCCTGGGCACTGCCACCAGCCAGACCCACCTGGAGCGCCTGTACCGGCTGACCCCGGAAGTAGTGTTCTGCTTCGATGGCGACGCCGCCGGGCGCAAGGCTGCGGTGCGCGCCCTGGAGTCAGCCCTGCCCTGCATGGAAGACGGGCGCCAGGCCCGGTTCCTGTTCCTGGACGAGGGGGAGGACCCGGACACCCTGGTGCGCAAGCTGGGGGCAGATCGCTTCCGCGAACTGGTTACTGCCGCCACGCCACTGGAAACGTTCCTCTTTGATGTGGCAGGCGAAGGCCTGGACACCAGCACCCTGGACGGCCGCGCCCGCCTGAGCAAGCTGGCGCTGCCCTATATCCGCCAACTGCCGGACGGCGTGTTCCGCCAGCTCATGTTTCGCGCTCTCGCCGAGCGCACGGGACTGACCGTTGCCGAGCTGATGCATCTCGAGGCCCCGCCGCCCCCGCCGCCAGCACCCGAACCGGCACCCGAATGGGTGCAGGGGCCCGATTCCAGCCAGCCCACCCCGAGACAGCGGGCGGCCAGTGACCGGGCGCGAGCGGGCTACTCCAACCTGGCGCAGGCAGCCATTGCCCTGCTGCTGCACCAGCCGGAGATGTCCACCCGGGTGGATCCCGAACCGCTGGCCACACTCGAAGGCGACGACGTCGCCCTGCTGCGGGACCTGCTGGCCCTGCTGCAGCGGCGCCCGGACTCCAATACCGCCATGCTGCTGGGCCACTGGTACGGCACCCCCGAAGGTGAGCTGCTGGGACGCCTGGCGGGCCAGGAGCGGCTGATCCCGCGCGCCGGCATCGAACAGCAGTTCAGCGACACCCTGGCCGCCCTGGCGCAGTTGCCGCAGCGCAGCCAATTGTCCGCCCAGGTCGACAAACTGAAAGTCACCAACTACGCTGACATGAGCGACGCGGAGAAGCAGAGACTCAAAGAATTATTGCAGCAGAAGCAGCGCATGGACGAGGCCCGCAACAAGCGCAAGCCCTGAGTCACTCCACCGCCACCCCGCAGGCATCCGGGCGCACGGCTTGCAACCGGCAGTCAAAGCCCCCATATAAACGGGTATCGGTGCCCGAAAGCAGGCGCCAGCGGGACCAGGAGCCGTTAAATTACCAGGGATTTGGCTGGTTAAGTCACTGATTTTCCGGTTATAATCGCCGGCTAAATTTTTTTTGCATTTTATTCGAAGGTGTCTGCTGAATGACCAACGTTGCCCAACAACAGTCCCGGCTCAAGGATCTCATCGCCCGCGGCAAGGACCAGGGTTACCTGACCTACTCCGAAGTCAACGATCACCTGCCGGAAGACATCTCCGATCCTGATCAGGTTGAAGACATCATCCAGATGATCAACGACATGGGCATCCAGGTGTTTGAAGTCGCCCCGGATGCCGATGAACTGTTGATGACCGAGGGCGACAGCGCCGCCGACGACATCGCCGCGGCCGAAGCCGCCGCCGCCCTCGCCGCCGTCGAAACCGAGGCCGGCCGCACCACCGACCCGGTGCGCATGTACATGCGCGAAATGGGCACCGTCGAACTGCTGACCCGGGAAGGCGAGATCGTTATCGCCAAGCGTATCGAGGAAGGCATCCGCGAGCTGATGGCGGCCCTGGCCCACTACCCGGGAGCGGTGAAGCAGGTGCTGGACGAATACGACCAGGTGCTGAGGGAAGAACGCCGCCTGGGCGATGTCATCATCGGCTACCTGGACCCGGCCGATCACGTGCCCTCTGCCGCCGAGGTTGCCGCCGAACTCGCCGAGTCTGCAGACGCCGACAACTCCGACGAGGAAACCGAGTCCGGCCCCGATCCGGTGGAAGCCAAGAAGCGCTTCACCGCCCTCAAGCGCCAGTTCAGCAAGACCGAGAAAGCCATTGCCGCCAACGGCCGCAGCGACAAGACCACGATCAAGGAAATGGAAAAGCTGGGCGAACTGTTCAAGTTCTTCAAGCTGACCCCGCGGGTATTCGATCCACTGATGGACAAGCCCCGCCAGGTCCTGGCCGCCGTACGCGACCAGGAGCGCCAGATCATGACCATCGCCATCCGCGATTGCGGCATGCCGCGCAAGGACTTCATTACCTCGTTCCAGGGTTCGGAGTCCGACGTCAAGTGGATCACCCGGCAGACCAAGGGCAAGAAGGATTACGTCGCCAAACTGAGCGCGCAGAAGGAAACCATTACCCGCCTGCAACGCCGCATCATCGCGGTGGAAGACCAGTGCGGGCTGGCGGTACATGAAATCAAGGAAATCAACCGCCGCATGTCCATGGGCGAGGCCCGTGCCCGCCGCGCCAAGAAGGAAATGGTCGAAGCCAACCTGCGCCTGGTAATCTCCATCGCCAAGAAGTACACCAACCGCGGCCTACAGTTTCTGGACCTGATCCAGGAGGGCAACATCGGCCTGATGAAGGCGGTGGACAAGTTCGAATATCGCCGCGGCTACAAGTTCTCCACCTACGCCACCTGGTGGATCCGGCAGGCCATTACCCGCTCCATCGCCGACCAGGCGCGCACCATCCGCATCCCGGTGCACATGATCGAGACCATCAACAAGCTCAACCGCATCTCGCGGCAGATGCTGCAGGAGATGGGCCGCGAGCCCACCCCGGAGGAACTGGGCGAGCGCATGGACATGCCGGAAGACAAGGTGCGCAAGGTGCTGAAGATCGCCAAGGAGCCAATCTCCATGGAGACGCCCATCGGCGACGACGAGGATTCGCATCTGGGTGACTTCATTGAGGACGCCACCATCAGCTCGCCGATCGAGGCCGCCACCGGCCAGGGCCTGCAGGAGGCCACCAAGGAAGTGCTGGCGGGTCTCACCGCCCGCGAGGCCAAGGTGCTGCGCATGCGCTTTGGTATCGACATGAACACCGACCACACCCTTGAGGAAGTGGGCAAGCAGTTCGATGTCACCCGCGAGCGCATCCGCCAGATAGAAGCCAAGGCCCTGCGCAAGCTGCGCCACCCGACCCGTTCGGACTACCTGCGCAGCTTTTTGGACGAGTAGCACAGCACCTCATCCGATCTTTGAATTGACGATTCCTGTTAGTAGTCTAGTCTTTACTGGGCCGACCGCGGTTTTTTGCCGGCACTTTCCTACCCACTAACAGGAATAACAGCCATGAAAACTGTAATTTGCACGACCGTGGGGGCTGCCGTGTTTGCCGCGCTCGCCATCACACCCGCCCAAGCCGATGACCACATGACCGCCCAGCCGGTAGAGCTCTATGCCTGCACCTTCCGTGACGGCAAGGGCATGAAGGATCTGGAAAAGGCCAATGCCAACTTCAAGAAGTGGGCCGCCGACAACACCAGCGGCCACAATGCCTGGATGATTACCCCGCAATTCCGCTCGATGGACACTGAATTCCATGTCGGCTGGATAGGTGCCTACCAAACTGCGGAGGACTTTGGCGCCAGCACCGACAAGTGGGTAAATGCTTCCGGCAGTGTGTCGCAAGCTTACTATGATGCAGTCGAGTGCAGCCACGCCATGATGTCCTCCTATGCCACAGGCGGCCAGGAAGGCGCGCCGGGGGACGGCGTTGTCTGGTTCTCCCGCTGCTCGCTGGAGGACGATGCCAGCGTCGCTGACGCGGCCGCCGGCCATGCCAGGGTCGCAGACATGATGGAGGGCATGGGCGCAGGTGGCTCGAGCTGGATTTTCGTTCCGGGGCTCGGTTCCGGCGACGCCGAATTCGATTACTACCACGTTGCCGCCTGGCCTTCGTACCCGGCGTTTGCCAAGGCCTGGGAGGCCTATGTCAACGGCGGCGGCATGGCGAAGGCCATGGAGCTTCACGAGGGCGTCTCCAACTGCAAAAGTCCCAACATGTACGATGCCCAGCTGATTCTGGCGGCGCCAGCGGCCGAATGAAGCAACAACACTGACAGGCTCGACCCCGGCTGCAGGAAGGCGAGCCTGTCAACCAGTGCAAATCGGGAACTGCGCCCGTAAATCCTGACCGCGGCAGGCCGCTGTTTGCTGTGTTGTGACTTTTGAACTAGTATTGTACAACTATCTTGTACAAAACATGTGGTGCGAACCATGGAAACTGTCAACATCAGCGACTTCAGGGCCAACTTGTTGAAATACCTTGAAAAGGCCAACGCCGGTCAGCAATTTACCGTGACCACAAATGGTAAAGTTCTGGCGACGCTATCTCCTCCAGTACAGCTGCGTGAAGCCGCCAAAAGTCAGTTGGCCGGACTCGCAGCGACTGCAAAGATTCATGATGCGACCAGCCCTGTAACGGAGGACTGGGAGGCTGCGTTGTGATTTTGCTGGACACCTGTGCGGTCATCTGGGATGCGCTTGATCCGAACAAGCTTAGTACCAAGGCTAGAAAAGCCATAGATCGGGCTGACCAACACAACGCACTGGTCCTTTCAGACATCTCAATTTGGGAAGTTGCGATGCTGGTCAACAAGGGGCGAATCGAGATCGATACCAGTGCAGCGCAATTCCTGAACCTCTTCCTTCAGTCGCGCAATATTTCAGTGATTCAGATTTCTCCTGAAATTGCCGAGCTATCTACCCACTTGGGCGCTGAGGTCAGTAATGATCCGGCGGATCGTTTAATTGCCGCCACGTCGATTATCCACAACGCGCAACTTGTAACTGCTGACAACAAATTGCTTGAAAGTGAACTGATCGATACGCTGTGGTAGGCACAAGTGGGGCCTGTCAGCCGGTACAAGTCGGAATCCGGGGCTGTGCCTGCGACGGCTTATTCTCTATAATCCCCAGCTTCCCCGTTGCGGGCCCATAGCTCAGTTGGTTAGAGCATCCGACTCATAATCGGCAGGTCGAAGGTTCAAGTCCTTCTGGGCCCACCATCCCGCTCCATGATATCCTGTGCGAAATTTGCGTAAACAGGAGCGTTTGATCTTGCTCAATTGTGAAATACTGGAACCCGTCGGCACGGCTGATGCCGCGGTGATCTGGCTGCATGGCTTGGGAGCCAGCGGTCACGATTTTGTCCCGGTGGTGCCTCATCTGGGCTTGCCGGACAATCACGGGGTGCGTTTCGTATTTCCCCATGCCCCGGAAATACCCGTCACCATAAATGGCGGCATGGTGATGCCGGCATGGTACGACATACTCGCCATGTCGATAGAGCGCGAGATTGACCTGCAGCAGATAGAATCGTCTTCTGCGGCCGTCCGGGAATTGATCCAGCGTGAATTGGATGCGGGCATATCCAGTGAGCGGATTGTGCTCGCCGGGTTCAGCCAGGGAGGCGCCGTCGCCTACCACACGGCACTGTCCTATCCGAAGCGCCTGGGCGGATTGATGGCGCTGTCCACTTACTTCGCGACAGCGAGGGAAGTCAGACTCTCGGAAGCAAACAAGGGGCTGCCCATTCACATTTTCCATGGCACTCGGGACCCCATGGTTCCGGAAGCAATGGGCCATACCGCAAGCCAGATATTGCAAGGCATGGGCTTTTCACCGAAGTACCGCAGCTACCCCATGCAACACGAGGTGTGCATGGAGGAAATCCAGGATATCGGGCGCAGCCTCAAGGATTGGTTAAAGCTGGGTTAAGCGGCGTTTCCATCTCTCCGGAGCGGCGAGCCGCCCTCTGCGATGGCTCACTCCTGCGGCGGGATGACACTGTAGTGCAGGCTGATGATCTTCCAGTCGCCATTGATTTTCTGCCACACATCGGTCTCGAATGCCCGTGCTGTTGACGTGGCACCATCGGGGGCGCGCGTGCGGTTGTCGACGAAGGCGGTGACCACCGCGACCTCTCCGCCGGGCATGACTTGCACCTGCAGATCGGACATCTCGTTCAACTCAACACCGCCACCGGCTGCCACCAGGTCGGTCCACTCTTCGTGGTAGGCCGCTACATCCTGCCGCGCGCCATAGAAGTACACCGTCGCGCTGTCCGCATAGAAATCGAAGTAAGTCTCGACATCGTTGGTTGCATAAGCGTGGTTGAATGCATGGATCGCGGTATCCAGATCGGCATTGCCGGAGCCGTGATGGTCCGCCAATGCGGCAAACGACGGCAACGCGATAATCAGACAGGCCAATAGCGCTTTCATCAATCTTGCTCCTTCCCGTGAAGCCCAGGACCATGACTACTGCCTGGTGCGTATTCCGGTGAACGTGAACACCTGATTTCTCAATGCATCACGTAGCCGGGTTTTTAACCCAGTTGTTCACCTTCCGTCAATTCCCCCAGTTTTTTTCTCATCGACTCGCCCTTCAGAGGTAGCCGGTGCGCGTTGTGCATCAGTCGATCCAGAATGGCATCCGTCAGGGTGTTGTCACCGATGGCCGCGTACCATTGATCTGTCGGTAGCTGACTGATTACGACCGTTGATTGCGAGTCTTGGCGGTTCCGTCACAGTCTGGCCAGTGGCAAGCGAAGAAAACCGACGACAACCCAAACCAATGAAGGAGACAGCGAACCCGAAAAGACAGACTTATCCACAGACGCCTAGGCATACTGGGCACCCATAACCCGGGTCAGAATTGGACGGAAACCCAATGTTACTACAGCTATGAAAGGTTCCACATAGGAAAGAGAGGTTAAGCTGAGTATCGGCGCCATTTGGTCCTCGTTTCGGGCGCAGTATTGCTAGCCTGCGCTAGGGCCCAGCCCATGGCGGCCAATAGGCCTAGAGTGGATTAGCTGCCGCAGTGGCATGCACTCGACGCCAGTCGACTCGTCGCCCGGCCTGAACGTTTCCGCCAAGCATGTCTGGTGACCGGCGCACCAGCGCACAGGACGCGCCAGAGCCTGCCAATCGCGACCGCCGCTGCAACTGTCAGCGCAATCAATCATCACCTTCCATTTAATCCATTTCCCCTGACGGCCATACAGGGCTAGTCTGCTGGCAGGCACAATCAATGGAGGCCGACAATGAGCAACACAGACGCAAACTCCCGGGGCAAATGCCCGGTCATGCACGGCGGCAACACCGCGGCCGGGCGCGACAACATGGACTGGTGGCCAGAGAGTCTGAACCTCGACATCCTGCATCAGCACGACACCAAGACCAACCCGCTGGGCAGCGACTTCAATTACCGTGAAGCGGTCAAAACCCTGGATGTAGAGGCCCTGAAGCGGGACCTGCACGCGCTGATGACCGACAGCCAGGACTGGTGGCCCGCGGACTGGGGTCACTACGGCGGCCTGATGATCCGCATGTCCTGGCATGCCGCGGGCACCTACCGCATCGCCGACGGCCGCGGCGGCGGTGGTACCGGCAACCAGCGGTTCGCCCCGATCAACTCCTGGCCCGACAACGTCAGCCTGGACAAGGCCAGGCGCCTGCTGTGGCCGCTCAAGAAGAAATACGGCAACAAGATCAGCTGGGCCGACCTGATCATTCTGGCCGGTACCGTCGCCTATGAGTCCATGGGCCTCAAAAGCTACGGCTTCGCCTTTGGCCGCGAGGACATCTGGCACCCGGAGAAGGACATCTACTGGGGCTCGGAGAAGGAGTGGCTGGCCGCCAGTCGCTATGAGGACGGCGAGCGGGAGACGCTGGAGAACCCCCTGGCCGCGGTGCAGATGGGCCTGATCTACGTCAATCCCGAGGGCGTTGACGGCAAGCCCGACCCGCTGAAAACAGCGCGGGACGTGCGGGTAACCTTCGAACGCATGGCGATGAACGACGAAGAGACCGTGGCCCTCACCGCCGGCGGCCACACCGTGGGCAAGTGCCACGGTAATGGCGACGCCACTCTGCTGGGCCCGGCCCCCGAGGCTGCGGATGTCGAGGAGCAGGGCTTCGGCTGGCGCAATCCCACCGGCAAGGGTCACGGCCGCGATACCATTACCAGCGGCATTGAGGGCGCCTGGACCACTCACCCCACGCGCTGGGACAACGGCTACTTCTACCTGCTCTTTACCTATGACTGGGAGTCGAAGAAGAGCCCGGCCGGCGCCTGGCAGTGGGAGCCGGTGAACATCAAGGAAGAGGACAAGCCGGTTGACGTGGAGGATCCGTCAATTCGCCTGAACCCGATCATGACCGACGCCGACATGGCGATGATCAAGGACCCGGCCTACCGGGCGATTTCCGAGCACTTCTACAAGGACCCTGACTATTTCTCGGAAGTCTTCGCGCGCGCCTGGTTCAAGCTGACCCACCGCGACCTGGGCCCGAAAACACGCTACATCGGCCCGGATGTGCCGCAGGAGGACCTGATCTGGCAGGATCCGGTACCCACGGGTTCCAGCGACTACGATGTGGACGCTGTCAGGGCACGAATCGCAGAGAGTGGCCTCTCCATCGCCGAGATGGTGGCCACTGCCTGGGACAGCGCCAGGACCTTCCGCGGCTCTGACCTGCGCGGTGGTGCCAACGGTGCCCGCATCCGTCTGGCCCCGCAAAAGGACTGGGAGGGCAACGAACCGGAACGGCTGGCGAAGGTGCTGGCCACACTGGAGCCCATTGCTGCGGCGACCGGCGCCAGCGTGGCGGATGTCATTGTGCTGGCGGGCAATGTCGGCATCGAGCGGGCCGCCAGCGCGGCGGGGTTTGAGGTCAGCGTACCCTTTGCTCCGGGGCGAGGGGATGCGAGCCAGGAAATGACCGATGTCGGATCATTCGAACCGCTGGAACCCGTCCACGACGGCTACCGCAACTGGCTCAAGGCAGACTATGTGGTTACCGCGGAGGAGCTGATGCTTGATCGTACCCAGCTCCTGGGTCTGACCGCCCCCGAGATGACGGTACTGGTCGGCGGCATGCGGGTGCTCGGCACCAATCACGGTGGCAGCAAGCACGGCGTACTCACTGACCGGGAAGGGGTGCTCAGCAACGACTTCTTCGTCAACCTGACCGACATGGCCAACTCCTGGCATGCTGCGGGCAACGGCCTGTACGAGATCCGCGAGCGCAGTACGGGTACTCCGAAGTGGACCGCAACCCGGCTAGACCTGGTGTTCGGCGCAAATTCGATCCTGCGTTCCTACGCCGAGGTCTATGCCCAGGATGACAACCGGGAGAAGTTCGTCCACGACTTCATTGCCGCCTGGACCAAGGTGATGAACGCGGACCGCTTCGATCTGGAGTGATGTCAACCGAAACTTCGGGATTTCCGAGTTTGACAGCCGCAAACAGCTGCGGTATTACCTTGCGCAACATGCCTTCATCCCGGGGATCGCTCCGGGTAGGGAAGCCCTCGTGAACGTTGCCGTGCAGAGCAAGGTCCTGATTGTCGAGGACGAAAGTATCGTCGCTCTCGACATCAAGCGCAGGCTGGAAAAACTCGGCTACCGGGTAACAGGGATGGCCGCCCGGGCAAAGCAGGTCATGGCCCTGATTGAGAATGACCCGCCGGATATCATCCTGATGGACATTCATCTCAATGACAGTATCGACGGCATTGATATTGCCAACGTGATCAATCAGAAGTATCGCGTCCCGGTCATTTTCGTTACTGCCTATTCGGAAGACTCCACCATGGGCCGCGCCAGCCAGGCGCTACCCTATGGCTACCTGCTGAAGCCATTTTCCGAGCGCGACCTGTACGCCGTGATCAGGGTCTCTCTTGAGCGCTCGAAATGGGATCGGGAACTGCAGCGCCGGGAAGCCCACCTGCAGTTGGCAATTGACGCCGCCAACATGGGGACCTGGGAGATCAGCGAGGATAACGACAGCCATATTGCACTGGCCAATCTGCCGAATCAGGGTCTGGCAGGCGTTTCCAGCTGGCAGGAGCTCCGTCCGTTGATCGTGGATGCAGACAGAGCGCGCGTCGATCTCGCAATGAGCGCACTGCTGAACGGGCTGCAGGACACCGTTGAGGTGGAGCTCGAGATTGTCGATATCGACGCCGGGCAGCGCTTCTATGTCCTCTATGGAATTGCCCACAACGCCGCGGAAAGTCACTCCCGCGAGGCGGTCGGAGTCATCCAGGATATTACCGAACGCAAACTGGCCGAACGGGAGCTTAGGCAGGCGGCAATGGTCTTCAATACCAGCTCGGAGGCCATTGTCATTACCGATGAGAAGCTGACAGTGACCAATGCCAACGCCGCTTTCTACCAGATTACCGGGCTGACTGAGTCCGAGGTTGAGGGTCAGCCACTGGACTTGCTGTCCGCAATGAACCTCGGCCAGGAAACCCGGGAGAAGATGAAAACGGCGCTGGAGCAAGGGGCCTGCTGGCGCGGTGAAATCCGCGCCTACCGGAAGAATGATGAACCCTTCAATGCCCTGGTCAACATCTCCCAGGTCTTGCACATGGCCAAGACTGCCTGGCAGTACGTCATCCTGATTTCCGATATCTCCGAAATCCGCAGCGCCCAGGCCGACCTGGCCTATATTGCCTACTACGACTCCCTTACCGGGCTGCCCAATCGGCACCTGTTCCTGGACCGGCTGAACATGGGCATAGCTCACGCCGAGCGCTCGGGACAGCGCTTGGCGGTACTGTTTATCGACCTCGACCACTTCAAGCGTGTCAACGATACCCTGGGCCACCAGGTCGGTGACCAGATGCTGCGCGCGGTAGCGGACCGCCTGCAACCGGTGCTGCGAAACTCGGACACCCTGTGCAGGATTGGCGGCGACGAGTTTATTGTCATTGTCGATACCTTTGCTACAACGGAGGATCTGGAAGTACTGACCCGGAAAATCATCGACGCCGTACACCAGCCCCTGCTCCTGGGCAATACCGAGTTTACCCCCGGTTGCAGCGTCGGGATCAGCATCTACCCGACGGACACCAGCGACAGGGACGATCTGGTCAAGATGGCCGATACCGCGATGTATTCTGCCAAGAGCCTGGGGCGGGGCTGCCACGCCTTCTACCAACCACAAATGACCCGGCAGGTGGCGCACTATCTCAATCGCGAGCAGGAGCTGCGGCAGGCACTGCAAAAACAGGAATTTATCCTGCATTACCAGCCCCAGTTCAGCGCGGTCGGGCAGTCCATCATCGGTGTCGAGGCACTGATTCGCTGGCAGCATCCCGAGTCCGGATTGCTCTCGGCGGCGGAAGTGATTCCCATGGCGGAGAACAGCAACCTGATTGTCGACATCGGCGAGTGGGTGCTTGGGGAGGCCTGCAGGCAGTACCGGAGCTGGGTCGATGACGGTGCAGGCAGCGTGCGTATCGCGGTCAACGTGTCGGCGCGGCAACTCCGGGACCCGCGGTTTGTCAGCACCGTGGCCGATGCCCTGGAGGCCAACCGGATGCCCGGAAAGTTTCTCGAGCTGGAAGTCACCGAGTCCTCGCTGCAAAACTCCGAGACCAGTGTCTCTGCCCTGCGCCGGATCGAATCCCTGGGTGTTACCATTTCCATCGATGACTTCGGGACCGGCTATTCCTGCATGAGCTCACTGAAACTGCTGCCCATCCACCGCCTGAAGATCGACCAGTCGTTCGTCCGGGACATACCCGGGGAGCGCAACGATTGCGCCATCGCCACCGCAATAATCGTTCTCGGGCACGAGCTCGGGCTGCGGGTGATTGCCGAGGGCATTGAGAACCTGGAACAGGCCGAGTTCATCCGGGCGGCGGGCTGCGATGAAATGCAGGGCTATTTCTTCAGCACCCCGCTGCCCGCGGACAAGCTGGTTGCGAGACTGCGCCAGCGCGATCAGTAAAAGGACGGCAGCAGCATGGCGCCAGACAAGCATTCAGATCTGCTGGACAACGACAAGCTCATGCACTTCGCCCTGGAAGCTGCACCCAACGGCATGGTGATTGTTGATGACAGCGGAAGCATCGTGCTGGCCAATTCCAGTGTAGAAACGCTGTTTGGCTACGATCGCAACGCGCTGCTCGGTCAACCCATTGAGCGGCTGGTCCCCGCCCGTTTCTCACAGGCGCATCCACAACTGCGTTCCAGTTACTGCCTGGACCCGCAGGCTCGGGCCATGGGACATGGGCGGGATCTGTATGGCCTGCACAGGAACGGCAGCGAAATCCCGGTGGAGATCGGTCTCAATCCGATAACAATCGGAGAGCGCATTTATATCTTCGCGACCATCGTCGACATCACCGAGCGCCAGCGCTCCCAGGAGATGATAAACCTCGCCGTGGAGGCTGCTCCCAATGGCATGGTGATGACGGACAAGAGCGGCAGGATCACCCTGGTGAACTCGATGATTGAAACCATGTTTGGCTACAGCCGCGAGGAACTGATCGGCGCCAACGTCGACATGCTGGTACCGGAGCGATTCAGGGGCCACCACCCGGCAGTGCGCCAAGCCTACACAAGAGAACCGGTATCGAGGGCGATGGGGCAGGGCCGGGACCTGTATGCACTGACCAGGGGGGGCGCGGAGTTCCCGGTCGAAATCGGGCTGAACCCCCTGCATACAGCCCAGGGGGTGATGGTCCTGGCCTCGGTGGTCGACATCACCGAGCGCAAACAGCAGGAAGAGTCCCTGCGATCGGCGCTGCTGGCCAAGGAAACCCTGCTGTCGGAAATTCATCACCGGGTGAAAAACAATCTGCAGATCATCGACAGCCTGATCGGCATGCAGATGGACCAGGTGGCGGGGGAGCAGGCACGCAGCGCGCTCATGGACAGCCAGAACCGCGTCAAGGCCATCTCCCTGGTCCACCAGATCTTGTACCAGTCCCGGGATTTCGGCCGCATCGATGCCAGCGAATTCATTGCCTCGCTGACCCACAATCTGGTCCAGTCCTATGGCGTGGATGGGGCCTGTATCGACCTCCAACTCGATCTGGATCCGCTGTTCCTGTCAATGGATCGCAGCCTGCCGCTGGGTCTTATCGTCAATGAACTGGTGTCCAATGCCCTGAAACACGCCTTCCCGGACAACAGGACGGGAACCTTGACCATTGCCCTCAAGCTCATCGATGACAGCAGTGCCGTACTGAGTGTAACGGATACGGGTGTCGGACTGCCGCCGGGCAAGGGTGTCGGTGACGGTGAAACACTCGGCTTGCAGCTGATGGAAGCCCTGGCGCTGCAGATCGAGGCACAGCTTGAGGTTACCCCCAGGAATCCCACCCGCTTCGAGCTGACTTTTGACCCCAAACAGGCGGAAACGGATCACGTGAGCGGGTAGTGCGCTGGCCCGGCCGGGTCACCCGCAGCTCCGACCGGCCCCCGCGGCGACATCACCACATCAGGTCATCCGGTACTTCGTAGTCCTTGTACCACTCCTGCTCTTCCGCGGTCAGTTCCTCTGCCCCCGCCTCACTGCAGATGATTACCCGGCTGCTGTCGCGCTCGGCGATCTTCGCCGCAATGGGCCACGGCAGCAGCTCATACTGGTCCCCCTGCTTGCCAATGGCCAGGTTGCCGGCTGCGAGCTGCTTTTGCTCCATGGCTGTGACGTAGAGCTTCTTGACCTTTTTGCCATCGGTAAAATTGAAACCGATATCGCCGCGCCCTCGGGGCAGCTTGTGGTTCTCGATCAGTTGCTTGATCTGGGCGTTGATCGCCTTGCGCAGGGCCTCGGCGTTGCGGGCCTCGTTCAGCTCGCGGTCGCGCCGGACCTTTGCGGCCAGCGCCTCGCGGGCTGCCTCCCTGGTCTCGCCCCCGAGCTCCTCACCGGAGCGTCGGGCGACATTGGCCTGCTTGCGCTTTTCCTTCGCCAGTTTCTTGGCCTTGTCGGTATCCGCCAGACCGGCCTTGAGCAATTGATCCTGAAGTGAGCCTGCCATAAACCCGATTCCTTCCCCATCGCGGTGCAATGGGGGGAGTATAAACCACTAGCGGCCGGGAACCCTCAGGCGGGAATCAGCAGCACCGGTTGCCGACATTTGCGCACCACACCCTCGGCCACCTGGCCTATGGGCAAGTGTTCAATCGGCGTGGTGCCCCGGCGCGCGAGTATCAGCAGGGCGACGCTGAACTCATCGGCCTCTTCGACCAGCTTGCTGACCGCATTGCCCTGCAGGTGCCGGCAGCTCACATTGGGGTAGGTACTGGTAAGCACGGCCAGGGTCCGGTGTGCCTCTGCCTCGTCATCGTGGCGGTCGGAATCCACCCAGACCGCGACACCATCGCGGCCGGCCTTGACGAAGCGCTCGAACCAGTCCCGGGCCACACGCGTTGCCTCGGAGCCATCCGTGCCGAGCATGACCGGGGCATCCGCGGTCGCGACGACCCCATCGCTGCTGACTACTACCAGGGGCACATGGCTGAGCCGCGCCAGGTTGAGCACGATGTTGCCCATGAAAAACTCCCGGGCCGAGGAGTGACTGCGGTTCAGGGCGATGATGCCGTCTGCCCGCCGTGTCTTTGCCACATCCACGATCTGGGAGGCGGCAAAACCCGAGCGCACCTCCCAATCCACCGCCACCTGCAGCTGGTCGCGAATGCGGCCGGCAATCTCCTTCAGGTTTTCCTCAACGACATCGGCCGCATCCTGCAGGGACTTGCGCTTGAATACCTCGACCACGTGTACCAGCGTGAGCTGCTCACACTGCAACAACGCCAGCAGGCCCGGCAGGTAGTCCAGGGTATGCGACCACTCTCCCGAATAATCCACGGTCAGGACACAATGTTTCAGCATGGCACTTCTCCCTTTTGACTGAACTCTCGCTAGTTTGGCACACCGCCAGAATCGGGCGTTGACGTGCATCAAGCACCCAGGCGGATCAACGCGACAACGTCACGCTACGCAATGCCACGACTCTAGACCATGGCCACCACCCTGATGACCAGGGCAGTGACCAGCGTCGCCGCGACCATGGTGGCAAAACGAAACCGCAACTGCAGGTCCGCGTAGCCGGGGCCCATGGCCGTGCGACGTATTAGTGGTGGCAGCAGCAGCCCGAATCCGATCAACAGCATCGGCCAGGCGCCCTGGCGGTTGCCCCAGACGTCAGGGGCGGCGAAGGCACCACTGCCCTGTAGCAGCACTGTCAGGTCGTGGCTGCCCGGGATCATGGCCTGAATCCAGGTATACTGATTGTGTTCATGGGGCACGATCAACTCACCCTCCTGCCGTCCGGCGACCGTCACCTCCAGCGCGGGCAGCAGCCGGTACCTCACCCGCAGGGCACCAATGTGCTCCCCGAGCTGCTCCCCTGCCAGCGGCGGTGGTTGCCGGTAGAGGGCAAAATCGCCCTCGGCGACGGCGGGATCCTGGCGCTGGTACCAGCTACCGGCATAGCCCGCCTGTTGCGGGTCCACTGTCTCCCAGCGTTCGAAGAAGAAGGGGCCGCGTTCCAGCAGCTCGCGGTAGGACTCCGACAGCTGGTAGGCACCCAGCAGCCGGCCTTCGCCCCAGAGAGTCACCGACTCCCCGGGGAAGGACCCGGGATTGGCCAGGCCCTGCTCGCTGAACTGGCGGTCAAAACGGTCGCTTCGCTCCAGTACATCCAGCCACCGGGGCTGGTATTGACACTGCTTGCGCCGATTCTCCAGCTCCCTGCAACTCTCGCTCCACTGCAGCATCTCCAGCTGCCGCTGCAGCGCCACCCCCGACACCCTGAAGCCGGTCAGGGGGTCGTGGAGGTTGGCCGCCAGCAGCTCGCCGGTGAGCAATACCAGCTCCCCTTCAGCGGCGGGATTGCGATACTCGGGCGCGACCCGGATCGCGGCCAGATGTTCCAGCTGCGCCTGGCCGCGGCCGCCGACCACATTGCCGCGCTCCACGTGCCAGACTGTCTTCAGGCTGAGCCCGGTAATCAGCAGGCCCAGCACGATGCGCAGGCCCGTCTTGAGCAGACCAGGCGCGCCCGAGCTAGCCATCGAAATCGCTGGCCGCGTGCCGCTCCGGCAGCTGCTCCTCTTCCGGCCCCCAGATGCGGTTGACCCGGCGCCCGCGCTGCACCGCGGGCCGTGCCTGGATGTCACGCGCCCAGCGGTTGAGGTGCGCATAGGCGCCCACGTCCAGGAACTCCTGGGCGTCATACAGGGTGTCCAGCACCAGGCCGCCGTACCAGGGCCAGACCGCCATGTCGGCGATGGTGTAGTCATCGCCACAGAGGTAGCGCCGCTCCGCCAGGTTGCGGTCCAGCACATCCAGCTGGCGCTTGACCTCCATGGTGAAGCGGTTGATCGGATACTCCCACTTTTCCGGGGCGTAGGCGTAAAAGTGGCCAAAGCCTCCACCCAGGTAGGGGGCGCTGCCCATCTGCCAGAACAGCCAGGACAGGCACTCGGCACGCGCCGACGCGGCCGTGGGCAGGAAGGCTGCGAATTTCTCCGCCAGGTACACCAGGATCGCACCGGACTCGAATAACCGCGTCGGCGGCGAGGTGCTGTGATCGAGCAGGGCCGGGATCTTGGAGTTGGGGTTGATGGCGACGAACCCGGAACCGAACTGTTCGCCCTCGATAATATTGATCGGCCAGGCATCGTATTCCGCATCACTGATGCCCAGCGCCAGCAACTCTTCCAGCAGCACGGTGACCTTGATGCCATTGGGCGTTGCCAGCGAATACAGCTGCAGTGGGTGC
>TARA_R110002110_G_scaffold101636_2_pt1 | contig 34965 bp, 27 predicted proteins | sample TARA_R110002110 | Tara Oceans TARA_R110002110 (sample SAMEA4397330) | marine metagenome | biome: Polar Biome; feature: [SRF] surface water layer (ENVO:00010504); material: water (ENVO:00002006), including particulate matter (ENVO:01000060) such as... | depth 5 m | reverse complement strand
ATACAAAACATTTTATTAAATCATTATATGGCAATTTAGGAGAATCTAATGCTGTTAATATTATAATACCCTATATAAATGCTGAATTAAATAGAGCAAAAAGAGCTAGATCAGGTGAATTAGATAATGTTCCTAGTTATAAAAAGAATGCATTAAATCTTACAATATTTGAGTCAATATTAGGAAAACCTCTTTCAGAAAAATTATTTGATTATGATGATTTAATTGAAGAATTAAAAGAAAATGTAGAATTAAAATCTGAAATTTCAGATAAAATAGTTGAATATTTTAATAAAAAAGAAAAAGAGTTAAAAACTAGATATCAAAATTTAAATTATATTTCTCCAAATCTTAGAACAAGTGTTAAAAATTCTGTAGCAAGTGAGATTTCTAATGAAGCATCAGAAAATGCTTTATATAAATCATTTGTCTATAATAAATTTATTAAAGATTTTGAATCAATGATAATTTATTATGGAGATAGTGCTCAATATAAAACAGCACTTGCGTTCTTTAAAAGAAATGCTGGTATTGCTTCAACAGGACGTTTCCCATTAAATGATTCAGTTGCAATTAGTAGAGTTCAGGCTATGACACATGGCTATACTAATAGTAGAAATAAATCTTTTAATTTTGATGGTACTTTTAATAGTGCTGTTTTTAAAGATCAAAAATTAGATAGTATTTATTATAAGACTTATTACAAAACTTTTGAAAACTATTATAAGAAAAAAGGATTTAAAGGTAAAAGGTTAAAAGATGCAGTAGAACAAGAACTTGACGCATACTTAGATATGGAAGTAGGTGATGGTCAAGGTTGGATTACATTTGATTCATACAGAGTATATCAAGATTTATTAGGAAGATGGAGTCCTAATCAAGAAGCCTTATATCAAAGAATTATTAAGGGAGAAAAAATTGATCCTAAAACTATTACAGAATTTTTCCCACCAAAGAAAGTTCAATATTGGGGCCCTCTTTCTAAGAAAGGTTTGCCAGTAAGAGCCTTTCATAAATTATCATTACTTCCTTTAATACCTACTGTAATAGAAGGTTCTTCATTAGAAGATTTACATAATAATATGGTTGATCAAGGGATTAATTATGCATTATATGAATCAGCTTCTAAACTAGGAACATTAACTAATAGTAATGGTCAAATAGATGATGTATTTTTAGATGAAAAAGAAGATTTAATTAAACCCTTTGATCCAAATGCTCCATATACGGAAAACATCGTTTATTTAGATTTCTTAAAAGATCAACTAGATATTGGAACTAAATTTAAAAATCAAGTTACATTTCCTACTCAACTTAGAAAACTTGCAATATTAGGATTATTTGAAAAAGGTGTTCCAAAAGATATGATTGATGAAATGTCTTTAAAAGATTGGAATAAGTTATCATGGCCTAATAAATTAAAAAAATCAGATTATTTAAGAAAATCAATGGATTACATTGATACTTTAAATGAGTTAATGGTTGCAAAAAGAGAAGAACTATTACAAAAAGCAGGATGGAAAAAATTTAATGGTGAATATAAAGGGGACATAGGTAAACTATTAACTGAAGTCATTTTACCAAATTTAGAAAGAGGAGATATAAGTGAGTCAGAATTAAGATCTCTTAAAACAAATACCAACGGGGAATTAGTATTTCCATTAGGTATGAACATGAGTGCAAGTAGAATAGAAAAATTATTATATTCTGCAGTTAATAGAACTCTTGTTAGACAAAAAGTAAAAGGTGATATGGAAGTGCAAGCTTCTAATTCTATGTTTGGCAATAAAGACGCAATAAGCAACTTTAGATCTGCAACTGATGAAGAAAAAGAACAATATAAAGGAACAATAGATTTACCTTCATATACAGAAGGATTTAGTGATTTAATACCTGGGCCAAGTAATGCTGCTAAAATAAAGTTAGCATTAAAAGGAGATTTTGTTAACCTTTTAAAATTAAAAGATTTAGATGGGAATGAGATAGGAGATAGATTGACGTTAAATAAAATGATTAGAGATGATGCATGGTTGGATATAGATGATCATAGAAAAATGATAACATTAGTTGGTGTACGTATCCCTGTTCAAGCTTTAAATTCTGCAGAATTCATGGAAATATATGAATTTTTACCTGAAGAAGCAGGAAACATAATTATACCACCAGCTGAAATAGTAGCTAAATCAGGTGCTGATTTTGATATTGATAAATTAACTATGATGGCTCCAAGCATTACACTTAATAATGGTATAGTATCACTTACTAAAGAAGGTATTAGAGGTATAGAAAATAAGTTAATGTTTAATATAAAAGATATACTAAGCATGCCTGATAACTTTATTAGACTTGTACGTCCAAATAGTAATGCTTTAGGAAAAGAAATAGCAACTAGTTTAGCTCCTTCAAATAGAGATCAAGAAAGTCATATAAAAATATTAGATCCACTCTTTAATGTAGACATGCATGATGCTTTTAATTTATCTGGTCAAGCTTTAGGTATTGGAGCAGTAGATAATGTTTATAATCCTTTATTTAACTATTCAGGAATGTATTTAAATAATACATATAATCTTAATGATAAAACATTTGATACTAGAATACTTTTAGATCATAATACTATGGATGTAGATGGTACTGAACATATTTCTTTATCTAATCTTGTTAATACTAATGATAATGACATTGATCAAGTATTAGAACAATTGATAAATGGTTGGGTAGATGCTGAATCTGATTTATGGATATTTGATCTTAATGCACGTACTGAATTAGCGTCAACATTTTTATTATTAGTACAAGCAGGGGTTTCTTTAAAAGATGCTGCACTGTTTTTAAATAATCCATTAGTTAAAGAATATATAGAAGAACTAACTATTTTAAAAAGTCCATTTGCATTACCAATGGGGAGAAGAGATATATCAAATCCTAATGTTAAACAACAATCCTTATCAAGAATAATAAATTTTAATTTTAGAGATTTTGGTACATTCCCAGAAGCAGGTGTTGAGATAACAAAAACAATGGTGATTAATAATGCAAATCAAGCAAGATCTGATAACTTTAGTAGTGCAGAGTTAAAAAATATTTCAAAAGACAATATAAGAGGGATAACTACAAAACAAAAAGAAGCTTTTTTACATTTTATAGAATTACAAACATATACAGATTCAATTACATCTGTTAAAACAGCTTTAGGATTAGATACAAATCCTGTTGATACAATATATCAAGCTGAAGAACATAATAGAACTTTTAATGATATCTTTGAAAACAACTTGATACCAGAAAGACCTGTTAATGAAATTAAAGAACTCTCACCAATTTCATCTTTTCAAGATATAGCAGAATTTCAAAGAGATTTATGGAAACCATTTTTTCCAATAAGACAAAATCAAACATTAGATAGATTTTTATCTAATTATCTTGATAGTACTGCAGGAAGATCCGCAATGAATGTTGTAGTTGGAAATATTAATAATAAAGATTTATTTATATTAAACTTTAAAAATGCTTTAACAGATTATATTTTTCAAAATAATATAATTGATACTAGCATTAATAGTAAGCAATATAAAAGTTTAGGTGTAGATACTGCTAACACAGAAATTATAAAAGATATACCCATGTTAAAACATGGTGTTTTTATTAAGGATGGTGTGATGCATGTTGATAAAAATAGATTACGTAAAATTTATGATACTTCTTTATTTGCAGACAATGCATATAGAGTAATGTGGGTTAATGGTAAGTTGACAGGTAGTTCTTTATTACCTGCCTCAGCATTTAAAGCAAGAGGTTTTTCAAGTGAATCTTCTTTTATAAAATTCATGTATGAAAAAGAACATTTAAGATATACAATGCCATATGATAGTGTTAGTACTACTCAAAAATTTAAAGAAAAATTAAATAAAAATATAAATGTTATTGATACTATTGAAACAAAAAGACAGACAGATGAGACAGATGAAATGTTTCAAAAAAGAATGGAGTATTTAACATATGATCAAATTATTACTAACAAAGCATTAGATAATACATTAAATATATGGAAGATGTTTTATAGTGTAGAAAGTATGGCCAATCAATGGTTTGAAATTAAAAAGAAATATGGTAGTGAATTAAGTTCTACTTATGACTTAATTGATCAATTAATACCAGATAAAAGAGTAAATAGTAAAATTAAAAATTTAAAATTAAAAGATAGACTGCTTGAATCAGATGATGTAAACACATATAATGAAAATTTAATTGAATTATCAGATCCTGGTGTTACAAAATTAAACGATATGGAAGCTAACTTAGAAGTTTCTGATTTTTTCAATAGGTTTAATTTCTTTGCAATGATCCAATCTGGTATTGGTACTGTTAATGAATTCTCTATGACAAGAATAATAGATCATGAAAAAGTAATGACAGCATTTGCTTCTTCTTATAAAAACTTTGATGTAAATAATAATGTGCTAGAAGATATAATGTCAAGATTTATTAGCCAAAATAGACTTCAAAATAGAAGTACAAACATTAGATTGAAAAACTATATAGATTCACGTACAGTTAGACTTATAGATAGAGACATGCTTCCAAAAACTAAAGATGAAGAAAAATTAACTTTACAAAAAATTGGTAAAAATGTGTTTACATATAAAACTTATTCAGCTTCCCTGGTTAATGAAAATAGCAATGTCACATTTATAACAGAAAGTATAAAAAGAACATATGCAAGCAAAGATAAAAAGATTATAAATGATATTGATATTCAAAATTTTAAATCTTATATAGAAAAATCAAATGAAAACCCTAAAGAGTTTTTTACTAATAATACTAAATTTATTGAGTTTTATAATATTTATAAAGGAAAAAAAGAAACTATACCACAATCTAGTAAATGGTTACTTCAATCAAATGGAAGATATGATTTAATTGATAAAGATACTGGTGAAGTTTATATTCAAGATGTAGATTTAAAAACAGGTTATCAATATATAAGTGAAAGAAAAAATGAATTTTCATTAGATATTTCAACAATGTTAGATAAAAACATAGAAGTAAATAAAGAACAAATAGATAGTTTTATTGAAAAAATAAAACAAATTGCTAATGATGATAACCCAATTGCACTTTTAAAATCAGGTTATTTTCAAGAAAAAATAGTAAATAACCCTAAGACCTTTGTATATTTATCTAAGAAGTTATTTGAGTTAGAAGGTTATATTAATCCAAAATCAATACTTTCAAATTCTTTAAGATCTGTTATGCAGAAAGATGCACTTGTAACTGATCAAGAAATTGAAGATTTAAAAAATAAATGTTTTATATAGTATGGCAAAAATGTGTCCAAATACCAATACAACAGAATGGAAACAATCTGTAAATATTTTAACTGAAAAAGGAGCAATTAAAAGTTGGTTAAAAAATGAAGATATTATAGATCCTAAGATTTCATTGTATCAAAATTATTTAGAAGAGGATTTTAATAACGCATTAAATCTTCTTGATGAATATACAGATGACATATCTAAATCAAATTTAACTAATAATACACCATCTAGAGTAATTATAGAAAATGCTAATCCATTAATATTTAATGATAATCAGTTTTTAACTTATGTAAATAAAAATGTTGTTAAAGAATTAGGATTAGAGGAATCTGATGTTAACCCAATTATACCAGTTGAAGTCTTAAATGTTCTTTATGATGCTGTACGTTTAAGTGAAAAGGAAAGAAACTCAAATTTAAAAAAAATAGAAAAAGAAATTGATGACGTAAATGAAAACAGTCTGTTTGGCATATTAAAAAAAGAATATAAAAATAATCCTATATATCCAAATACTATTGATGTAGTAATGAAGTTTTTGGAAAATATAGGAGTTGAAACAAGGTTAGTAAATAGCATTTTAAATGAAGATGGTAACGTTGTAAAGAGTGCATTAGCTGTAGCTAATTTTATGAACGGATCAGTTGATGTAATTAATGATATTGAGAAAAGAGGTAAAGCATGGGATAAGGTTCCTGAAGAAGCAGCACATTTTTTCTATAGATTATTAAAAGATAACGCACCATTAAAAAAAGAATTATGGGAATCTGCAAAAAGATCAGATAAATTAGAACAATTATTAAAAAGCTCAGTTTATAATAAAGCATATGATATAGGGACAGATGTATATGAAAATTCAAGTGTATTACTTGATATGTTAACTGAGGAAGCAATAGGACAATTAATTGCTGATGCAATATCTAGAGTTCAAAATAAAAATGCGGCAACTCCTGAAGATTATAGTTTTTTCAAAGCACTTATTGAATGGTTTAAAGAAATTTTTAGTGTTTGGAGTAAATTAAGTCCTGAATTAAAAGATGAGAGCAATAGAGTATGGGATGATGCAGCAAGAAGAATATTATCATCTGATTTAACAGATCTTATGACATTTGATGAGTATTATGCCGCTAATGAAGAATCTTTAACAATGATTCCATCATATGCTTCAATAAATGATATTAATAATTTAGATATTATAACTGATGAACAAAAAGCAATATTAACATTTGATAAACACTTTAAAAAACGTACTAGATATCTTAAAAAAACATATAGTGACATTTTTAAAATGGGTGTTAGAGATAAAGCTTCCTGGGGTAGAGCTTATATTAATAAAAATGATTTTAGAGAAAAACAAGAACGTGAGCTTAAAAAATTAGTTAAAGGTTATGATAAAAAAGATGTTGTAGTTGATCTTTCTAAGCAATATAGAACGAATTTTATAAATAAATCTCCTGTATTAAGATCATCTGAAGAATTTTTAAAAAAATATGGTGATATTGATATATCACTATCTCAACCTTTAAAAATAAAAGGATATCCAAAATTAGATTTACAAATATATAATAAGGTACTTGACTTAATAAAAAATGAAAATCCAGATATAAAATCTATAAAAGGTAAAGATTTATTAAAGGAAGTTGACGTTTATTTAAATGCTAATTATCTATTAAATTTTAGAGATGAAAATATGTACTTAGACTATGGTGTAGCAGGTACTTTTGAGTATCAAGATTCAAAGGTACAAACTCCACAAACTGTTTCACAAGAAAGATTAGCATATTTAAGCACTTTAACAGATCAAGACCTTGCTGCTTTACCTGCAGAAGAAAGAAGGCAAGCTAGAGAAGACTTAATACTAGCTACTAATCATCAAAATATAAATAAGACTTTTATAATAAATAAGGATTTCCTAACAGGAAGCGTTCAACATAGTAAAGTGTCAATGTTTTTTAATAATACTGCAAATGTTACAACAAAAAGATCAAATACTCATTTTTCTATGGGAGTTAATGATATAGATTCAGGACGTAATTTTAGTGTAATTCCTACTGCCTTTGGTAATTTAACATATTATTATAGTTCTAATACTTCTTCTATTAAAGATGCTGCTGTAATACATGAAATACAAAGTGATAATATTGAATTTTATTTAAAATTACTATCAACTATAGATTTAATTAATGATGACAAAGAAAAAATAAAAAAAGGTAATGAAATAACTAATAATATAATTGATGAATTAAAATCTTTAGAAGCACGTGCATTACGTGAGTCGCTTAGTATAAAAGAATTTAGCATTACGAGTGAAAGACGAAATAATCATATGTTACTTCAACAAAAGCCAACAACTGTTCAACGAATTGTAAATGAAGTAGTTTTAAAAGAGTATACGAATAAGTATATGAGTTTTGCTGATGTTATTGATAATATGGGGGATATAGATTCCAAAATAAATAGAACAGCTTACGCATCTATAGATGATAAAGAGATAGCAAGAATTGATGAGAAAATAAAATCTGTAAAAGATTCAATTAAATCTTATACAGATTTTTATGAAAATTTTATAGAAATAGTAGATGGTAAGTTTAATTCTGATTATAGCAATGATCTTATTTCTGAGATTAAAAACAAGTTAACTCAAGAAATGGAATATACGAGGAAAAGTCCTTTAGAGCTCTATGAAGATGATCTTACGTTAAATTATAGATATTCAGCTAGAGGAATTTTTCAAAGTATAAAACAAAGAGGTGGGATATTTAAAATACTTCCTGAGTCATTAGTAACTAGATATAATACGTTAAAAGAAAGAGATAATTTTTTTACATATAATCCTGAAAGAGCATTTCATGCGCGTGATACATATAAAGAGTTTTCTGAAGACGTTTTTGATTTTATAAACTCAGAATATAATTTTGATGTTGGTGAAATGCCTGCAAGTTTGCCTAATAAGCACAAGTTGTTTATGAAAAATAATAAAAATGACATAGTATGGATGATAACGCATTCATTATTTAGCCCAGTTTATAAACCAAGAACTAGAAATACAGAACTTCAGACTAATCAAAAAGTTATTAATCTTCTTAAAAGTAATAAGCTAATTGATGGAACGAATACACTTATATTGTCAAGCAAATCAACTTTGAGTAAACATTTTCATGATTCTAAAATAATTAGTTCAATTGAAAATTTTATTAAATATGTGGATGATGCAACTTTAAAAAATTATATAAAAAATATAGGGTATAATAATGCAATATTAGATCTTAATTCTTTGAAAATTCTTGTTGATAATTTAGATAAATTTAAGTTACTACTTGAAGACAAAGAAGTTACATCACATCAAGCTAAACAAATTGAGGAAATAAAATATGAGGTAACAATGACAAAAAAACGTTTGAAGGCTGACTTAGAGGATTTTAACGAAAAAAGTGATGATACTAAATCAGATAAAAAAGAAATAAAAGAAATAGCTAATAGAGAATTATCATATTTTAGACCTTTAGTTAATGAGTTAATACAAAGACATATAAACAATGTTGGCAAAGATGTACCATTATATTTTTCAGGATTTGAAATGGCAACATTACTTCAAACAAATACTAATTCTGCCTTAATATATGCAGGCCCAAATGAAGTAGTACAATTAGTAGCTTTTGAAAGTTTTGAAAATGAAGGTGATAAATATACTGCATTTTTAGAAAATGGAAAAGATAAAGAACCTGTATATAAAATAAATGATGAACCTATAGCTAAAAAAGCATATACTAAAAAATATAAGCAAGTTAAACAAGACAAGGTAAATAATATTTTAAAAACAATCTTTTATAAATTAGAATCATCAGAGCCTGAGTTTACAGATTATTATAATAAAATATTAACTAATCGTGATAGTCAAATTACACAAAATAATATTGAAGATGAGACATTTGTTGTCACTGAAACAAGATTAGGAAATACTGATGCTTTTCTAAGGGATAATGAACCATTAATTGTTGATATCAACAAAACTTTTAAAGCTTGGAAAAATGATCCAACAATAACTAATGCTATAAGAGATAAAAGAATTAAAAAATATAATAATGAACTATTTAGACAAACAAATGATAAACCTTTAGTTGTTGGTCCTTTGTTTACTGCTATTAATGACATGCCTGGTGTAAAACTAAAATGGGTATCAAATGTTGATGGTTTTAAAAATGATGCAGGTGGATATTTAATTGATCTTTCTGATTATCATTATAAAGCAGCAATGTTATATGGGTTAGATGCTGAACAAAGTATGTCAATAGAAAAAGATTCTACAGATGCTATTATTACTCCAGTTAACATGTCTGAGTCAGGTCAAAAGACTGCTCGTGCAAATGAAATAGTTTATAAACTTGCTTCAAAATTATCAAAAAGTACAGGTATACCTTTTGTAATTGTAACTAAAGAAGAAGCTACAGAAATGCTTGCAAATTCACAATCACCATACAATGATGATAACGCCTTCTTTTTTGATGGAAAGGTTTATTTAGTTGGAGATACTGTATCTTTAGAAGATGTATTACATGAATATGCACATCCATTAGTAAGAAGTATTGGTGTACAAAATCCAAAGTTATTTAATAAAATATTTGAAGATTTATCTAATACACAAGATGGTTTAAAAATAATTGAAGAAGTAACAAAATTATTTGGAGAAGATTATGAATTTCTTAAAGAAGAGGTAATTGTAAGAGCCTTGACTGAAAAGTCAAAGTTAGATTCACAAAATGTACAACCTAAATCTGTATTTCAAAAAATAATTGATAAGATTATATATGCTATTAAATCAGTTTTAAGATCTGCATTTAAAGGAAGCAAGATAAATATAAATGATTTATCACCTTCTACAACATTATCTGAATTAGCTAAAATGCTAGAATCTAAAGATTTCAATATTGATATTGATATTGTAACTGATTCTGATATTGCAGTCTTTAATAGACAGACTAAAGAGTATGTTAATGATCTTAAAAATGTAAAAAATAATGATTTAATAAAAATTACTAATAATTTTTATGACACTATAAGAAATCAAATGTTTCAGTTACGTAAAGATAATTATTCAGAATTACGTGAAATTTTATCTCCATCAAGAGATAAAGGATTTTTACCATATATGCAAAAATCACTTTCTAAATATCAGACAATCAATATAGAAAATGCAGAAACATATGCTCAAAAATTTAATGAAGATTTAAACTATCAACAACAACATAGTGAAGCATTAATAACTAATGTATTACAAGTAAAATTAATGTTAGAAAAAATGATAGATCAATTACATGATTTATCAAAAGATCCAAATAATAAGCAAAATTTACAACGTGCTTTTTATTATGGAAAAGTTTTAAATCATTGGGAAAAGTTTTATAATGATTCATTATCAATAATAAATGATATTGAAAGAGGTTTGGCTAGAACAGAATTTGGTAAAATTCTTGATTCTATAAATCAGGAAATACAATCAGGTAAAAAAATGATGACTAACATTAGAGTTCAAGGTGTTAAAGATGCATTGTATGAAAAAATTAAACCTTTAATGGATAATGTAAAAGACAAGTATGAACAAAAGGTTGAAATAATTAAAAAATCAAATAGATCAGATAAATTAAAAAAGAATAGATTACGTGAATTAAAAGAAGAATTTGATAATGCATATTTAACTCCAGAAAAATTTGAAAAAATGTTAAAAGGAGAATTAGGTGATGCACATTACTTAAATGGTTTTCTAGAAGGATATATGTACAATCAGGATCCTGTTGTTGCAAGTTTAGCTAAATATGTAAAAGATAATTATAATGAAATGTTAGCTGAAGTTCAAAAAGTAGCTAATGATTTTGCTAAAGATATAGAAGCTGATATAAAAAGATCTAACATTTCTAAAGATCCAGCTGCAATTGGAAAGGAAGTTTTATTTACGGATACTGTAATGGTTAGAAATTCAGAAACAGAAGAACTTGAAGAAAAAGAGATATGGTCAATATTAAATCCTTTTAAAGGTGATAGAAAAGCAGAAAGTGAATATAAAGAAGAAATAGAGAAAGCAAAGAAAATTGCTTTTGAGACTAGTGATCATACGGCATTAATTCAAGCTGTTAATAATTTTAGAATATTTAAGAATAATTATTATCATAGACCTTACGCAAAAATATTTTATGATAGACAGAAGATATTTGATACAACAGAAGGTCAAAAAGCTTTTTATGCAAGACAGCTTATATATGAAAAAATGGATAACATCAGAAGAAGAAGTGGTTCTGAGTTAGAAAGATTACAATCTATAGATGATATTAAACCTTTACTTTATGACTTAAGACAACTATCTTCATTGGTTGATCTTAACGGTAATAAGAAGAAATCAGGTAAAGAAAATCCTGAGTTAAAGTTAGAAGCTAAAGATGATTTAGATGTTGCATTTATTTTAAGAGAATATTCAGAAAATTCAAGAAGATTTTTTGAATATGAAGAGATACCAAATTTATTCAATGAAAGATATTTAGGGTTTGTTGAAGAACTTAAAATGAAAGGTATTACTGAAGAAAATACTCCAAATGAATTTGAAAAAGAAGAGGAAAAATGGTTAGAACATAATACTAGAAAAGCTATAAAACAAGAATTTTATGATACAAGAGCAGATATATTTTCTAGGTTAGAAGAACTAATAAAACAATTACCTAAAGATACTGCAGAAAAAATTGATAGAACAGAAATTACTGCAGATATATATGATGCATTAAGTCCGTATAAAGATACAGATGGTCAACCAGTAGGAACAGAGATGACTGAAAAAATGATAGCATATATTAAGTCATTGCAAGAAACTTTAAATAAAATAAAAGATGAAGAACTTACTGTTTCTGGATTAACTAAAGCTGAAAAAGAAGAATTAAATAATTTATGGGATTTATGGAAAAATGATAGAGATTATATGACGTCTGTAGATCTTGATAGATTTAACTTTTTAAATAATAAATCTACTACTCAAGGTTTATCCAAAGCACAAAAATCAGAATTTTATTCTTTACTTGGAGAGCTTGATACATTACAGTCTAAAATACCTACAGAATATTACTTAGATATATTTAATAATTATTTAAGTAAATTAGATACAAGTAGTATTAACATTCCTGGATTTAATGGTGCAGTAAATTCTTTTAATATAATTGATGTTATAGGAAAAAGATCTATTATAAATAGTCTATTAAATCAAGATAAAGAATTTAAAACATGGTTTAATAAAAATCATATAGATAGAACAATTAAAGTTAAAGGGAAAACTAGAAAGATATATGATATAGTATATGCTTGGTCAAAGGTGATACCAAATGATAAATCATATTATGAACAAACTAACATAACAAATTCTGAAGGAATAGTAATAAAAACAATTGAGCTCCTACCTGCATATGAATATTTTGACAGAAATGTTAAAGATACCTATTTAGATGATTTTGGAAGAGAAGTTAAATTAACTACAGATAAGATAGTTGGTGAAACAATTGATAATAGAGGTAGATGGCTACCAAAAGAGGGAAAAGATTTAGAAGCAGGGATACCTGATAGATTTAGAAATGATGAATACTTTAGAATTAAAAGAGAAGATCCAACACGTTTTGACTTAATTGAAAAAGTAAAAAAATGGATGTTAATTTTTCAAGAAGATGCAGAGGATAAAAGTAAGTTGTATTTAGATTCTCCTAGATTTAGAAGGACTAATTTAGAATATTTGCAATCTGGTGAAGCAAGAAAAGAAAAGGTTTCTCAATGGGCTTCTATAAAAAAAGGAATAAAAGATTTATTTACATCATCAGAAGATGATGCAGAAGAAGGTTATAATTTTGATGATGATTCTAATTTAGAAATTGCTCATTTAGATTTAATTGATGATGATGTTAATATACCAATAAATGGTTTATATTCAATACCATCTGATCAGGTGTCTTTAGATCTCGTTCAAGGTATGTATAGGTATATGCAATCAATTAAAAAACAAAATAAGTTAGTTGAAATGAATCCAGTAGCTGAATCATTAAAAAACATAACATCTGATCCTGAAAACGCATTAAAAGATGTAGTCAGAATTGAGAAAGAAAATATGTTAAATAGAGCTATTAAAAAAGTTAAATTTAAAAAAGGAAAATATATAAGAGAAAACATAATTAATAATTTTTATGAAAGAGAATTTGAAGGAAAAACATTAACAGGAGTTGGTTCAGATAATAATGCAGTTAATAAAATTGCAGGTCTTATTATGTCAAGAGCATCTTTTGCATTTTTTGCATTAAATATGCCATCTGCATTAAAAAATAGATATGGAGCAATGTTTCAAATAATGATTGAATCCTCTGGAAGTGATCATATTAACCCTTTAAGTCTTGCAAAAGGAAGAGCCTGGTCAGCTGGAGCAGCTGTAGAACTTATGGCTCAAGTTTATACAAGAGGTCCTAAATCTCATAACTTACAATTGATAGAATTATTTGATTTTATTCAAGGAAGGTTTGAGGAAAAAATTGGTAATTCAAGTTCAAGATCTGTTATATCTGATGCAGCAAATATGAAATGGTTATATTCCCCAAGAAAAATGATGGAAGTAGAAGCATCTTTACAATTAGCGGGAGGAATGATGTATAAACAAAAAGTTAAGCTAAATAATGGTACAGAAATATCATTAATTGATGCATATGAAACTATAGATGGACAAATTAGACTTAAAGATGAAGTTACAGATAGAGAGTGGGAAGCAGGTAAAAGTAAATTTAATGCATTTAAGAATACGCAACAACAAGTATCTAATAACTTACAAGGAGCATATGCAAAATTTGATCAACCAGAAGCACAAAGATATATAGCTTTTAGAGCCTTTTCTTTCTTAAGAAGATATTTTACACCAATGATGGTAAATAGATATGCATTTAGAGGTAAAATATGGAATCCTGAAGAAAGATATGATATTGCTACAGATAATATGACCATGGGATATTATATGAGATCACTAAAATGGGCAGGTAAGGTTTTAAAATCAGGAGGTCAAGAGTTAATGTATATGACTCCTCAAGAAAGGTCAGCAGGAATTAAAGTTCTTACTGAACTTGCATTATTATATTCTTTACCCTTATTAGCTTCATTGCTATTTGGTTGGGATGGTGATGATCCTGATAGATTTAGTAAATTAAGACAAAGAGAAAAGACAGCATGGGGATGGACTCAAAATCATATGTTATTTCAACTAATGGCTGTACGTGCAGAAAATGAACAATTTATACCATTACCTGCATATGGATTAGGTGATATATTAGGATTTAAAGATGTAACATCAGTTGTATTTGGTCCTACATTAGATACTTATGGTAAAGTGTTAATTGATTTACATAATACTTGGTTTGGGGATGACGGAAATCATTATAAAGTTGATATTGGACCACACCCTTGGCAGAAAAAAGGTTCAAATAAAATTTGGAATCATACAGGAAAAGCTTTTGGAGTGTCTGGTAAAGATAGAAGTCCTGCTCAAATGATTAAAGATTTTGATTCATTTAGACAACGTTATAAATAATGTTTATTAGTGATTACATTGAAATTAGAGAATCTAATTTACATGGATTGGGTGTATTTGCAAAAAAAGATATACCTAACAGAACTAAAGTAGAAGTTTCTCCAGGTATATTGTTAACTAAAAAACCACAAAATAAACTTTTCAAGTATTGTTATAGTCATAATCAAAAACCTTGGGCAGTTTTATTTCCACTAGGGTATCTTGGACTATATAATAGCTCATCTAATCCTAATATTAGAGTTTCAGTAGATTGTGATAAAAATCTTATTACAGTTACAACAAAAGTAAATATTAATAAAGGTGAAGAATTACTTCATGACTATGAAATATTTAGGAAAAAGGCAGGTGATCTTACTAGATAAGAGTTAAAAAAAAAAGGCTTCATTTCTGAAGCCTTTAAACATGAAAAACAATAATTACGCAAAGAAACATAATTACGCTGTAAATATACAAACAATTATTTGTTTGCACAGCTTTTTCAATATTTTTAATTATTAAGTTCTATTTTTCTTTTTTCAATATCATCATTTGTAACTGATTTTGCCGCATCAATTGCATTTTGTATTACAATTCCTGCTACACCATCATTAAATAATGTATTCATTATAGCATTTTTTTCTAAATTCTCTTTAATCAATAAATTAAATAAATTAGAATCTAAATCACTATTAATAAGCTTTAATATTTTCTCATAATTTTCTTTAGTTATATAGTAACCTTCTCCAGGTTCTATTCCTTTTTCATCTAAACCATTATTATCTAGTTTAGTAAAACTATCTACTAAGTTTTTCATTAGCTCAGTTCTTTTATTACGTACTCCTTTAATTCTTCTATCTAGTACATACGCAATAGTTTTATCAGTTTCACCATCTATGTGTTGGTCTAATAAAGTATTTAATTCTTCTTTTGTCCAATTTTTACCATCTCTAAGGTAAGTTTTTGTTGATGCCATTTTTTTAAATTTAATTTGTTTATAAATAAATAATGTTTATATTTGAGTATTAGTCAAACATTCTTATACTCATAGTCTGTTTTAAGGTATAAAAAGGGGGAGCATTTGCTCCCCTTTTTTTTTTAAAATTCAAAGTCTGGCAACTCCAATTTACCTTCATTTGAATTATCTTCAACTTCTATATCAGATTGTTCTTTTTCAACTTTTTCATCAAGATCTTCTTGTGATCCAGTTTTGAGTTCAGCTTCTATATCATTAACATCAGAAAGACTTACATCTTTATCTATTGGTTCTTCACCAAAATAATTATCAAAAGATAAATCATCTTTAGATTCTTCTACAATAGATGTTTCTTCAGAAACTTCTGGCTTGACTTTATCAGCAATAGCATTAAACACATCCTCTTCTTCTTTTTCTTCAATGATCTCTTCATTTTCAATCATATCAGCTTCTTCATCAGCTTTGATTTCAGCAGCAGCTTCATCCATTTGATTTTTTATTCCTGCAAAGGCATTATTTACTTGATCTGGTGTTTCATCTAATGCTTCTGCAACTGTTTCAACCATGTTTTGAGAAAAATTATGACCATGATCAACCTCTTCATTAGCAGCATTATCTAAAGCTTCATTTTTTACTACTTCACCTGTTTCATTATCAAACTGTTCTATCTTATCATCTCTTACTCTTAAACTTGTAGGATTAAAATCAGGAATAAATTGATGACCACCTTCTGTACCAGGAATACCATGTTTTGGTTCCTCATCTTCAGGACAAGAGTTCATGTCATCATTACCTAACGGTAAGTCAGAATGATCATCAATTGTTGTATTATCAAATGTTGGTATCAATTCTTCACCTATCATGTTATCAAGTGGATTTGGTGTTACTTCCTTATCTATCACATCAGAAATATTCATTTGATTTGGATCTAAAACAACTTTTTTAGGTAAATAATTATTTACTATAAAACTATGTAAGTCAGCTTGTTGATCCATCCAATTTTTTGGATGAGATGTTTTTAAAGAATAAGTAATATGATTATATACTGCCCATAATGAATTTAATGGAGCATTATAGTCATAACTTGGCTTTTCATATTGTTTTTTAGTAATACTTAATTGATTAATGGTTATGATATCTTTAAAAAATACACAACCCATTATTTCCATCATTTCATTTTCAGTTAAACAAACAATTTTCATTGCATCTTTATCATGTTTGATCATATCATAATAGTTTGAAGCAGTTCCAATTTGATTTTCTATATGTTGTTTAACTAAAGATTTAACTTTAGCACTATCACCATAATGTTTTTTATTATAGTTGGCCATATCTCCTATCATCATTCCATTTCCACATACAAATACATGTGCACCTACTGCACATTTAAATCTTGTAGATTTATCATATGAATTGCACCATGCAAACATTAATCCTAATTCTGGATCATCTCCATGATTTATATAGTATATACCTTGTGCTACCCCACCATTGTGAGTACACTTATATTCTTCAGTATTTATAGAATATCCTTTATTTTCTAATTCTTCTTTTACAGTATCAATAATGTATCCGTGAGATACAGTTGCATATTGTTTACTATGTTGCGTTGGAAGAGGGATTTGTTTTAATCCTTGTTCACTTATGTTTCCTATTGTTTTTGGCATGTTAAAATAATTTTAATTGTTTAAGTTTTGGGCCAGCTACATTTTCAATTTCTTTGTATATAGCATTCAGATAATAATCATTATTTATATTATAATCTTCCCATTTTTTATTTTTATATTCATTAAATATGGTTATTAACCATTTACCACTTTGCGGTTGTATTTCACGTCCATCTGAATTATTTACTTTTACTAATTTAGAACCTTGATTGCTTATAAAGTATCTAATTGTTTTTTGTAACGATTCTTCTTCATAATTACCTTTAACTACTGATCTAGATTTAAAAGACCAATTTCCTTTAATTTTAACACCTAGACAATAATCAAATATATTTTTATTTTCAGAAATATATTTCTCAGGAGATATATTATGAATAAAATAATGAAACAATGCTTTAATTGATATTAAATTGCTTTTATTCTTGTGCAAAGGAAGATCATTAAATACAAAACGTCCTTTACATTTTACACCAGCATGATAATATTTACCATTTTCTATTTTAAATAATTCATAATCCTTTTCTTTTTTTAATTTAAAATATTGTTCTTTTTCTACTTCTTTATATGCATTCACAGCTATATAACTATTTACATCAGCTAAGACAATCTTTTGATATTGATCATGTTCTAAATTTAAACTAGTTATTTCTTCCCATTCTTTGCAAATTTTAAGATAATCATCTTTCTTATTTTTAGGTATCATTGTTTCTATACCATCTGTATTTTGCATTATAGGAATAGACCCTGGTATATTTTCCATAATCATTTCATATAACATCATAAGTGACAATTGCCCATTAATAGTTATTTGCATAGTGAATTGTGGATCATATAAGAAACTAAATTTATCATTACTTAAACCATATGTAGAATTAAGAATAATTTTATATGTATAGTTTGTTGGATCTGATTTAGGAATTTTTTTCCTTTCATTAAAGAACCATTCATATTGTTCACAAAACTCTTCTTTTGGTAAATGAGCTGGAGCCCATTTATTTCTAATAGCAAGATTAGGATAAAAACTAGTAACATCTGAAGACATTATTATCATATCATCATTTTGTTCATATATGCCACTTTTATTAGCACCATGAACACCACCTAAACCAAAGTCTGTTTTCATACCTTGATAAGATATTGAAGCTTTAAACCCTCCTTTAGTGTTTTCAGGATATACAATTTTATCTTTAAATTGATTAAGTAAATTTTCAAAAATTGGATTATTAAATTTTAAATATGGAAGTAAAATATCTTTTACGATAATTTCATTTCTAATAGTACTAGAATATTTAATATCTTGTTTTTTAATTTTTGTTTTTTTACTTAAAAAATGTAAAAACAATTCTTTAGATATTTTAGTTTCAGAAGCACTGTATAAATTTAACTTATATGTATCTGTTAGATTTTTTCTTAAAGTTATATCTTTAGTTGATTTCCAAAAAATCTTTTTTGTAGATTCAACATCATTTATACAATAATTAACAATTATATCTACTTCTTCTTGTGTATGTATATATGTATCATGTTTAATAGGCATATCTTTTAAATTATGCCAATCCATTGAAAATTGAATCCACTTAAGACTAGATCTTTTAGCAGCATTATCCCAATGGTTTAATTTATAAACATCTAATTGAGGTATTTGCATATTATACTCATAATAATCTAAAAAGTCTCTACTATTAGATTTATCAATCACATGCTGTGCACATTTATATATTTCAAATGCTAATTCAGATGGTTTTAATGATTTCCATTCAAATTGTTTATCTAAAATATATTCAGTTATTTGTGCATCAAATGCTAATCCATTATAAGATATATGTCTTTCTTTATCAATTACATTTTGTGTTAAGAATTTTGTAAATTCATCAAAATCATTTTTTAAATCATGTATAATAAATATTTTAGTTTCTTTAGTTTTATAATGTTGAAATACTCCACAAAAGAAATTAATCATAGTTTCATAATCCATTACCCAATGGTTCATATTTTTAATTTTTAAAAATTATTAGAGCAAAAAAAAGCACGGACTATCCGTGCTTACAATAAAGAATTAACTTTATTAAACTTTAATCAAATCAACTGGAGGAGGTGTAGTACCCAAAAAATTTGGGTTTTCCATAGTTTTTAAATCAAGATATTGTTTATAATCAAATTGATCATAGTTTATTGTCATATTAACTATAAAATCATCAATTTCATCTCTTTCTGTAATATAATATTCATTATAGCTTTCTACAGTAACTCTTTGTTTTTGATGAGGTTCTTCTTTTGTGATTTTAGCTTTTCTCATTTTTGGATCACCATTTTCATCAAGTCTTTCAATCATATGAAAAACATCTTTCTTTTTGGTTCCAATCACTGCTAATACTTTGGCCATTGGATTAAAAATAGCTTCAATAAAAGGTGAATCTTCTGTTACTGGTATTAATTTAAATGTTTGGGTTGGTCCATAGTTACTAGTTATTAGTAACATAGAGGCCACACCCCATTTTTTTGTTTTTTTTTCAGACATATTATTTCATGATTTATATTGTATTTAAACAAATCTAATTATAATTTAGTTATATTACAAGTTGATTCATTATTAATTTTTATTTTGAATAATTCTTTTTTAATATCAGGTTTACTACATAATTGTCCAACTTCTTTGAGTGTAGAAACACTTACATTAAGTAAATTAGCATAATCAATATAATAATCATCAGGATATAAATAGCTATGTATTAATTTATAATTAGCACTTTTTTCACCATAAAAATTTTTAATTTTTCTTTTTAAATCAGTAGATAATTTTGAATATATACCTTTTTTAAAATTAAACCAATCATGACCATGTTCTTCAAATGTAAAAACATATAATGCTTTTGTTGAAGATAATTCAAAATAGTCACAAAATAATGGATTATTTAAAAGTTTTGTTTCTTCAAATCTTAAAAATTCTGGATCATTTCTTAACTCATATTCACATATTAACATCCTATCATTATCTTCAATCTTATTATCCCATGAGATATACGTTTGAATAGGAGAAATATTTGAACTTCTTTTAATTTCTAATGCTGGATACAAGAATACTCTTGATTTTTGAAAGTAATTTTCATATAATTTTTTAATTTTATACTTTCCCATTTTTTTTATAAAAATATTATAACATTACTTCACCTTTTGAGAATTTATAAGGTAATTGATATTCTTTATTCTTATAATGATAATCTGCTTCTTCTATAACTTTTTCCATATCAATCCTCCATTGGTGAATTGTGTTGTTTGTAACTGGAAAAGGGTATATTAAATTATTTTTATCTACCACTATAAAGTGAAATATAATTTTATAATCCTTCTCATTATCTCTTAAGTTTCCTTTTATTAGTTCAATATAAATAGCAGCTTGTAACCAATATTTATAATATTGAACTGAATCAGGAAAGTCAGCAAGTGGTTTTTGAGTGGTTTTGATGTCGTTTATAAAAACGGTCTTTGTTGAGTGATCAATTACAAAGTTATCAATAATACCATGTAATCCAAACTTTTTGTCTTTAAACGTTTCAATTTTTAAATATTTTTCATTAAAAACTTCAAGTAATTCAAAAGTTTGTCCAAGTTTTAATAAATCATTTGATTTTTGACAAGATTTAAAAGATTTTACTTTTTCTTGCATTTCAAATTTTATTTCTTGATCTATTACATCTTTATTTATGCTTTCACATAAAAATTTAAAATATTGAGTGTTTTCAATAGTTTTAATTTTTGCAAGTCTTTTTTCATCTGTACTTAAACTTTGATGTAATTGTGCAAAATGTAACCATTTTATAATTTCATCATCATAATCAGATAAATCCATACTATTTTTTTCAGGATATATTTTATATAATGTATCAATTATTTTTTTATTATTACCAGAAGGAAGTTTAAAATCAATAACTTTGAATTTTTCATCAAATTTATCTTTTTCTACAAGAAGACAATGAAGCACCTTTCCTTCTAAAAGGTGCTTGTCAGTTCTGTCTTCTTTTTCTTTTAATATATACCAATTATAAAATAATGTTGGTGAGTATAATAATTTATTTAAGCTTGAGTAACTAAAATAAAATTTATTTTTATAAAACTCATTTAATTTTTCATTCATCTTTTTTTATTTCTTCTAATAATTCTAATTCTTCTTTGGAATATTCAACATCTAATCCAAAGTATCTTTTTACATCATTAGAAACAGTTATTGTATTTACTTTAAATATACTATGCACATGAGAAGTTTCCCTTTCTATTTCTTCTTTAACTAAAGGCATAAATTCAGATAATATATCACCTGTTAAGTACTTCTTTTTCATTAAACATTCAATAATTTTATCATAACTTGGATTATACCAATTATATAAATCAATAAATTTTACTAAGCTTTTAAAATTAACATGATTTCTTTCTGGACGATTCCAAACTGTATTTCCATAATCTTTAAAAATTAATAAAATTTTATGTAAAGATGTTCTATAATTACAATTAGCAATTATCTCCATAGCTAGAACATGATTTTTATTATCCGTACTATGTAGCATTGATTTTAATTGATCTGACATTTCATTATCAATTGTTATAGAACTTTCATTAACTATATCAATTAATGTTGTATCAAGAATAGTTGTAACAGTATCACTTAAATTAAATATTTTATTTAAATCTTGTTCTTTCTTTGTTGAATCATCTAGTATATCCCACTCATAATTAGTAGATCGTCCTTCCTTATTTTTTTTTGTATATTCTTTATCATCAAACATTTCACAATAACTAGAAATTATTCCATTTTCTTTTTTTATATCTATTAGTTCTTGTGGAGTATATATTTTCTTACCATAATGTAATTGCTTATGTCCCATAAGTTCTCTATGATCAGATCTACTAATTAAAACTTTATCAGATTCAGAATCTTTAATTGCTTTAATTAAATCATCAACCTTATTAGCATAATTTAATTCTAAATATTCTATAAAATTATTTTTATCAAGTAGTATATTATAATAAGATCCCCAATAGCCAAATAAAGAGCTAACCCAATTATTAGATATAACATTTACATTTGCTTTTTCAGGTTTAACTGTAATTGATATATTATGCTTCTTACCCCATTCTCTAACTTTATGTCTTGGGATTGTACAATTTGCACCAAAAAATAATTTATCTTTTTTATTAGGAATATATGCATTACCTCCAATGTCTTTTAGTGCCTTTTTTTTATCTAGACACATTATTTTTTGATAAAATGAAATATATTCAAAAGTTTTTTTTATTTGTGTATTACGATTATATTTAATTTCCGTAATAGTTGTTTCTTTAGATTCAGAAGGTTTAACCATCTGTTTTATCTGAATTATAGTTTTAAAATTTTCTTTTTTCATTCTTCTTCGTTTTCTTTGTTATCATTTTCATATGAAGTTTCTTTTTCTTTAACATCAGCATAAGTTAACCAATCATCTTTTAAAGATATCCTAATATTAAACATATCTTCAAAGTGGTTATATTTTAATCCATCTAAACAATTATCAACTAATTCTGCATAATAATTACTAAATGCTTCTTTTGTTAATAAATCTTCTTCTTTGAGATATTGTATAAATTCATATTTAGACATACCAGCAAACATCATATATTTAGATGCAGATATAAAGTATTCTAAATTTTTATTTCTATTACGATATTGAAGATTACCATGAGTATTAGCTAAATAATATAATTCATGTTCTGCATTAGAAAAATCTGAATTACAGATCATTTCAACTGCTAAAGTTATATCTTCAGTTGTACCATTCATCATCATTTTAATACTTTCAAATACATTTTGATCATTTAATTTAAGACCAGAATTAGCATATTCAGAAAAAGTATCTTCATGAATTACAGGTATCTTTTTAGAAAGTATTTCATAAATTACTTTCATAACAATTGGATATAAGTACCATTTATTTTCATCATCATCATCTCTTCTAACCATTGTATTATTCCAAGATATACTATCTATTGTATTTGCAGATAATAATATTTTTGTAACATCTTCTATATTATTATTTCTAATTCTTTCACCAACATTACCAAGATTGTCTAAAATTGTTGAATAATATTTTTGTTCAGTTTCATTATGATTTCTTGAAGAATCATATTTGTTAATACAAAACATTCCATCATCTATAAAATAGAACTTATTTGTTCTTGCTTGTTTATTTGCTCTATATCCATTGTCTACATTATCACACATTGCATCAGTAGAAATAATTATTGTTGCTTTTTCAATTTCTCTAGTCATGGTTGCTTTTATAGTTCTAAGATATTCTTTAATTCTAAATTGTGGTAATTTACAACCTGGACATATATATACTTTATCTTTTGTTTTAACTTTTAGTAAAGCATCTCCATTAAATAATTTTTGGATTTGTTTAAATGTTTTTTTATTTACACTAAATACTTCTGCAAGTTTTTTGTAATCTGTATAATAGATATAAGGATGACGAGTATATTCAAATGCAAGATTTGATATCTCATTGTCATCTAATACCACAAAGGGACTAAATGCCATATTAATAAGTTTTTTAAGTTAAATTCCTAGTTCTTCTTTAGCTAGGTAACGCATATGCATTGCATCTGCTTCATTATCATCATTTCCTAAATAATGATATTTATGTTTTGCAGCATCAATCATCTGCTGTTTGTTTGCATTTCCTTTTCCAGTTGCAAACTTTTTTATTTCAGATGCAGAATAAGATTTATATTCTACATTATTTTCTTCACAAAATTGTTCAAGTACACCAATTAATTTTGCTTGATGTATTATAGCATGCGCATGTCGTCCAGCAGGACGTTCATACACTACTATATCAAATTTTTCAAGTTCATATACTTCTTTTAATTTTGCTAAGAATCTAATGAGCTTCATGCCCATTGATTCATCTTTTCTGGTTTTAAAATCCCAGGTTCCATATAAGTATTTATCTAAACACCATCCAGTTGTACTGGCTATATCTAAGCTTAATATTTTCATCCACTACACGCAATACAATCATCAGGTTCAGGAGGAGTAACATTTTCAATACCTAATTCTAACAATTCAAGTTTATGTTTTAATTCAGCTTCTAATATGTTTTTCATAAAAGAGCTTTCTTCTTTTTCTATTCTGTCATTATAAACATTTTTTAAGTCATCTTTACTCATTTTTAAGGTATTAGGGGGTTAATAAAATTTTTTACTTTTACTGGTGTATAGTCTTTTATTGAATCTGATATATCTTTAGAAAGATTAATATGTATAGATTGTATGCCATACATTTCTTCATATTTTTTACAAGCTCTAAATCCTGCTTCATCATTATCAAATATTGTATATATATTATCATATTTTAAAATATATGACGACATTATGTTTTTTTGTATCATTGTATTCTCGCTTCCAGGAGCAACAGTTTCAACATTAAACTTTAATGATTCTAATGACATCATATCTTTTAATGAGGAACATATAATTAAGGTATTTGATTTATATTTAAGTTGATTTGTTCCTTGAATATAAGAAGATATATTAAGAAAATTATTTTTTGAATTTGGTTGATATATTTTATATAAACTTCCATCATCTTTAAAATATCCATATATATATCCTTTTTCTTTTTTAAACTCATTAATTTGTCCATCTTGGTTCTTACTTAATGTAAAGGATTTTAATGGAAAAACATTATATTTTTTTAATAAATCTGAATCTATATTATATTTTAACCAATATTTAGCATCTTTTACATTCCATTTTCTTTTTTCATGAGATGTAACTTTATATTTTTCTACAGTTTTAATTTCTGCAATATCATATGATAGATTAGAATTAAAATCATCAGATATTTTTATTATTGCGTCTTTTCTAGATAAATTAAATAATTCCATTACTAATTTAACACTGCTTCCACCTTTACCAGAACTAAAATCTTTAAATAAATAATGATTATCATCTGTTGGTACAAAAATTATCATAGATGGTACACTATCTTTATGATTAAACATAGATAGTATTTTAACACTTTGTCCATGTAATTTTTCAGTTAGATTGCAATAATTTTCAAAAATCCAATTTGTTGGTATATCATTAATATTAAGAATTGTTCTTATCATAGTTTTAAGGTAAAAAAGAGAGGACATTATATCCTCTCTGTTATATAATTTACAAATTATAAATCAAAATCATCATTTACTTTTTCTATTGAATCATCTTCATTTTTAAATGAATCAACTTCTTTAGATGCTTTCATTTTTTTAATATGTGAATCAGCATTAAAAGTGTATACATTAGATGTATCAGATTCTTCATTTAATTTTTCAAAAGGAAATCCTTGTTTTGTATATTTAGGTAGATATAGATCATAATTTAAGTACCCACTTTTATTCATATATTCTTTACCACATAAACATGCATAAAGAAAAATATTATTAAATGGAGCATCTATATTGAATTGATTAACTAATTCTTCAATAGTTTCAAATTTATTATCTTGTTCTGACAACCAAGATGTATCTAAGGCATCACAAAGATTATTAATAAATTTTAAAATCTCATCATCTCTAACAATTTGATTACCATTAGGTAATGTAAAATCATTATAGGACCATTCAGAAGACTTAACTCTTCCCACTTGTCCTTCATATCTACCTTGTGAGTGATCCCCTACATTTCTGTAAAAACCTTCAAAATTTTCTAAGGCAATACCTTCACATTGTAGTAGGATGTTATAGGTATCTTCATTATATCCTTTTTCTAATGAAATTGAATTAATTTTAATTGCTTTGTTACCTGGCTCTAAAACTTTAGAAAGTGATGAACCATTTGTGTTAATGTTTTTTGTACTAATCATTTTTTTTTTATTTTTCAAATTCAACTATTGCTTCTTTAACTAATTGTAAATCATTTTTTATAAAATATTCTTCAAACATTCCCATGGGAGATTTACATGTATTATTCCCATCATTTTGTGTTTCAAACCCATAGTTTAATACACCATCATCATCTTTGATAACTTTACCAAACAATACAATAGAAAATAAACCTTCTAATGTTAAAGCATTATCTATCATTTTACCAACAGTTTTTGCTTTTACTTTTCTACGACCATTCATATCTGTTGAATCTTCTGAATGAGTTAAGAAAAATATATATAAATCATCTCTCAAATCTTTTGGCATTTTTGCAACCTGGGCTAGATTAGAAGCTATTGAGGTAAATTTATCATATCCTTTTTCATTTGCTTTATCAAAATATTCAAATGCTGACATATATTGCCAATCATCAACAACTAAATTAGTTATGTGAGGCATTTTGCTATTAACATGTTGTATAGCTTTCATAATTCCTGAAGCAGATGACGCATTTGTCATATTTCCAGTAGGGTTATCTTTACTAATTAATGTATATTCTTTTTTCCAACCTTTAAATGGTAAAGGTTTGTTTGCTATGTTAATCCAAAAAGTTTCTTTTGAATTTAATGTTCTACCTGATGTAGATTTACCAGAGCCTGACTCTGCAATTATTAAAACACTTTGTGCCATATTACTTATTTATTTATTGATTTTTAATTATTTCATTTAACCACTTCTTTTTACTTACAGGCTTTTTTAATAATAAAGCAGCAAGATCTCTCATGGTCATTTGATCCATTGGCATATCCTCATCTGGATCTGTCAGATTAAATTCTTTAATCTCTAGTTTTTCTACAATCTCCATTTCACTTAGAGGAATATAATATCTTACATTTCCTGTAACTTGATTTGGTGGGCTTGTTGAATATTCATCTTTGTAAAACTTATTAAAAGAAACTTTATAAAGAGTTCTTGAAGAATCTTCTGATTCCATACTCATACTTACTTTTTCAGTATATAAATCTCCTTGTAAAAGTTCATTTTCAAAAAATCCCATACAAACTTCATCTAATTCTTTAGGTACATATGCCATTTTAGGAACAAATGCCGCATCTTTAATACCTAAATCATCAAACATGGGTTGATGTTTTTTTCTTAATTCTAATGTTATCTCCTTTCTTTCATTGGGAGTTGGTTTTTTTTTTATTGTATTCATCTATATTGTATTTGATCTTCTTTGCCTTTGAGGAGGAGTATTCATTTCTTCAATTGACATTTTTTCAAATGCTGCGTTAAAGAAACTCATCCTAACATCTCCGTTTCTACACTTAAGAAAGTGCATTACTAAAACTTTATCATTTTCAATTATATATCCATCTGGTCCATAAAATCTAATTTTTTGTTTACCAGGTCTATTTAGACCTACCACTAAATCTGCATGTTGTAATAATGCATCTGCTCCAAAAATATCTGATTCAAGTACATAATTTCCATATTTACCATCTTCTTGTCTTTCAGGTTTATCAATACTTCTATTTAATTGTGATAGAACAATGAATGCAATAGGATATTTTTTCTTTAATGCTGTTAATGTTTCACCTAATTCATATAAAGTATCTTGTTTACTTTTATGATGTTTAGAAGATTTAATTAAAATTGAGTGATCAATAGTTATTATTGTTTTAGTAAATTCTTTTATTTTTATTGATTTTTCATTATCATTTTCATCTTTTATTACTTTATCAATATACGTTGAATTATTATCCATATATTCATCAATAATTACTTTTAACTCTTCAACTGTTGGAGGAGTTTCTACAATATCTATTGGATATTTAACTCTTTTTTTTGCGTATTCAAAACATTTTTGTAAATCTTCATTAGATAACAATCCCTCTGCACTACATAAATATTTATATGAAACACCTAATTCACTTGAATAAGATCTAATTGCAGATGTTCTTGCAAGCATTTCTAATTGAAATTCTAAAACTCTAAAGTTTTCAGCTGGATTTAAAGGAAACGCTTCTTTAATAAATTGATCTTTCATCAATGTTTTACCACTACCTGGTCTTCCACCTATAACAGTCATGGAATGCCATTCTATACCTGCAGTTGTTGCATCATTAAATTTTTCCCAAGGAGTTTTAATACTTTTTATTAAACCTTCTTTTCTTCCTTTTAGATAAATTAATGATTCTTCAAAACCTGCTTTTTGTTTTTTCCACGGAAATTTACTCATATATTTTTTAAGATATTTGTTGGTTATTAGTCTTTACTAAGATATAATTTTATTAAATTAAAAACAAGTTAATTAAATTACTTTTTCTGAAAAATGATCTCCTTGTAATGTATCACCTCCTGATAGAACAATTTCACAATAATCAGATAATGTTGAATTCCAACTTTTATCAGTTGCTTGTTTTCTAATAAAATATTGTGACGTTTGCATATACATAAAATTAGAAGTCTCATATTCATCAATATACATGGCTGTAGCTTTAATTACTGTTTTCCAATCATATGTAAAATTCTTAAAAAACCATCTAAATGCAACTTCTAAATTTTTTGGTGAACTTCTTGCAGGTTTTTTACTAGGTAGTCTTCCTTCAGGAAATAATTCTCTATAGATTATTATATTTTCACTAAAATTATCTCCAAGTATTACTTTATTTGTTGTTTCTTTTTTTATTTCATAAAAGGATATTATTTCAAGTAATAATTTTTGACTTTTTTGTTTTAACTTATTTTTTCCATCAACAAAACCTTTCTTTTTTAAATTTCTTAATTCAAGTGAAACATTTATTAAAGGAGAAGATATATTTTCATCAATACAATATAATAAATATACTTGATTTGGTGTAATATCATTCTTAATCATTATTTCATATACTTCTTTCATTTGTTTAATAATTTATTCATAATTTTCTATAAGTTTTATATGTGAAATAATTTCTTCATAACTTTTTGTAACATTTTTATCTTTTATTAATAAATAATTATTAATAGAGTTATTACCATTAATGATAGTGGCATGATTTAAAGATAAAAAATGACCAATAGTAACCCATTTATAATCCATTTCATGTGCAATTTTACAAAAAACATGTCTGTATAAGGTTAATTCTTGTTTTCTTGATGATACTATAATACTTTCAAATTTAGTATTTTCTTTTACATGACTATCAATTATATGTAGAAGTTGATCAAGATCTAATAAAGGTAGTTCTATTGAGCTAATACTTTCAATAAAACTATATTTTATTTCTATTTTTGCTGAAAATTCTTTTTTAAATCTTTTTTTAAATCTTTTAATATATTTCTCAGCATCTTTTTTTCTTTTTGGTGTTATTAACATAATATTGTATATTGAATAATAAATAATAAATTATAAATTATAAGTTATGGAAAAATTTTTTAAATTTTTAGGAGGTAGAAAAATGTTTTTTGCTCTTGTTTTAATGGCAATTGTAAGTATTTTTCTTTTCACAAATAAATGTGATTTTCCTCAATGGTCTAATTTTGTAGTATGGGTATTTGGAACTTATGCAATTGGCAACGGTGTAGAACACATTGCAGAAGGACTCAAAAAAAAGTAAATGAAATTAACTACTAAAATAATATTAATATTATTTTTAATAATAATTATTTTAGTTGGTTATATGATTATTTCTAAACCTGTTATTACACCTAAACCAACTGATAATAGCAGGTTTATTAATGAAATAATTTTACTAAAACAAAAAAATGATTCATTATCTATAACTATAAATGATCTTAAAATTCAAAGAGATACTATAGTTATTTATAAAGATTCAATTAAAAAGATTTACTATGAAACAATTAAGTATATTGATAATTCTAGTATTTCTGAAGTTGACAGCATCATACGCTCAAATTGGGATTAATCAAAGTGGTGATACAATTGTATGCTATACAACAGAAGAAGCTAGAAAAATTGCTAAAAAATTAATAAATGCAAATCAATGTACATTAATTTTAGAAGCATCAAATAAAGAAATTAAACTATTAGATAATCAAATATCATACTTAAACATTCAACTTATTAATATGGATTCTCTTTCTCACAATCAAAATAAAATAATAACTTCAAATGATTTTTACATTAAAACTTTAGAAAAATCTTTAAAGAAAGAAAGAATTAAAGTTAAAGCATTAAAATTTACAACATTAGTTACGACAGTAGCTTGTGCCGTGCTATTAACACTTCATCTGATAAATTAATTAGACAACACATTTTTAAATATCTTTGTGCTACTTTTATATCATATCCTTTTTTAATACATTTTCTTAATACACTATTTATTTTACATTGTGTTACCATTTAATTTTATTTTTAAGATCTTTATTTATTTTATTAAAAATATCTTCACAATTCCAACCATGTCTCATATAAACTCCAGTTAAAGGATGTGTCAATTTGTATATTTTATTTTTAGACTCATTAACTTCATATATTAATTTTTGTGATTTTTTACCAATAAAAACATATATTAAATTTTCTTTTTTTTCATTTAAAGTATTCATTAAATATTCTACAAAAGGAGCCCATAATATAGTATGATTTTCATTATCAGTTTCAAAAAGTCTAGCAGTTAATGGAGTATTTAATAGCAATATACCTTGATTTGCCCATCTTTTTAAATCTTTATCACGTACATATTCTTTTTCAGGATAAACAGTACGTTCTATCTCGTTAAACATATAGTCTAATGTAATATTTAATCTATGTTCTTCTTGCATATCATCAGCTAAAGCTGTTTTTGCTAGTGATGTGGAAAATGCTAATCCATCTGCATCATTATAAGTATTATAAGGATCTTGTCCAATTATAATAACCTTAAGATCATCATATGAGCATTCTTGAAACGCTCTAAATAAGTATTTTAATGTTGGTCCAAAATGTCTTTTATGACTAGATTCATTAAATAAATATTTTAATATATCTAAAAAATCATCTGATAGAATAAATAGTTTTAAAACATTATTCCATTTTGACTCTTTCAATGAGTCATATAATTTGTATTGTATTTCTGTTAAATTAATATCATTCATAATAATTTATTATATTTGTATATGGAAGAAAATAAAGAAGATAAAAAATATAAATATACTTTTATAAAACCAGATGCAAAATGCAATATAGAAGTAGGTTCACTTATGTTTGGTAGATTACAACGTTTATATTTCTTTATGACTTCATTATTTAAAAGTAATGAGGCATTAGCTGAAGCATTAAAGCTTGCATCAACAGATCCTGAGCTTAAAAGTTTTCCAAAAGATAAAAGATCAGCATATGAGTTACAAACTGTTATTATGCTTTTAAATGAAATAAATAAAGAATTTCATCAAAATCCTGAAAATATTATCGTTAAAGATGAAAAAGCATCTTTAGATGTTTTAGAAAATTTAACAGGTGATATGTCATCTGAGATTTGATCCTACAAAATCTCCTAATTCTATACAAGCTTGAATAGCTAAATTTAATTCTTCTACTGAACAATCAGCAAAGGATTTCCAATCATTATATACATTATCACCTACATTTCTTTTAATAACTAATCCTGCTTTATCTTTTACAAGAAATTTAACATCCTCAAAAGAATATCCTATATCTGATGCTAATACACGAATACATTTATGAACTTTTGCTAATTGTGCAAGAGTACCATTTCCATTTGTAGCTTCCATATATACATTAATAGTCTGACCTTCTTTTAAGTCCTCTATAAAGTTTTTATATAATTCTCTATTCTTACTTTGTTTGTAAATCATTTTACCATCTTTTTTTACAAGTGTTCCTTCAAATATTCCTCTCATAGTTTTAGATATTAATTTTTCTGATCTAGATAATGCATCAAAAGAATAGTTAATTTCTTTTTCAATATAATCTAATTCATTGTTAGAATAAGGTATAGTTTTATTACCAAAAAATATACCATTTATTTTTATTTCTTTTTTAAATCCCATTTATAATTCATTTGAACCATATGGGTGTAGTATAACCACACCCGCAGGTAAATATATTACTTTGTTGCCATTTTTACAACGTCAGCATTCATCATCAACTTTTGATATTTTTGCTTATTGCCATTTAATATTTCACGAATAGCAAAATATTTTAAATCATTAGCAAAGATTTCTTCAGTAGATAACATAATTAATCTATTAATAATAGATTGTGTTACAGACTTAGTTGATGCATAATGTAAAGCATAATTTGCTAATCTAGTACATAGTACTGCAGCAACATCTGCTCTATAAGCATTATCTACTCCAATAGCCTCTTTTAATGATGTTCTAACATGTTGATCATTTTCATGACATAACATAGTATCTGGTGTTGGAAGCTTATCTAATTTATTATTAATAAATGTAGTAAACATAGTAGAAAATTCTGGTCCTACTGAACCTTCACCAATCATCTGAATCATAGGAAGATTATCTTCAAATTTTTCAAATGAACTGATTGCATTAAAATAAGTAGTAATTGCTCTTGCATTAGTTTCTTGTGTAACTAATTCAGGATGCATTAATAAGAAATTAATACATCTACCATCTATTTCAGCACTTTCTGCCCAACGAGCCCAAGTTTCTGCTTCAAACTGTAAATTTGCAGATATAAATCTAGTTTTTTGTGCTGAATCAATTGAATTAACTAAGTAATCTCCATTATCAGGATTAGCAGTTAAAATGATATGCCAATTTTTTGGTAATGTCCAAGAAATATATTCTTGTCTATCTATTAATTCCATTACAGCTTGAATAAATCTTACTTCAGCTCTATTCCAATCATCTAATAATAATATACCACCATCTTTTTTATTAGCAATCCATTTAGGAACACAATGTCCCATTTGAGATTTACCAGTAGACTGATAACCTTTATTTTTATAATCTTCAACAAGCTGTTCATCTGCCCATTTAGTAGACCAATTTCCACTTTTTTCATCTTTTTTAGCCATTTGAAATTGTCTTGTTGGAAATCCTACAAGATCTCCTACTTCATCAATTTGTGCAAGGTTTATTTTAACAAAATCTAAATTAAGAGTATCTGCTAATTGTTTTATACTTGATGTTTTACCAATTCCTGATTCACCTACTACTTCAGTAGAAACCATATTTTTACCTTTAGCTTGTAGCTCTCTGTTATTTGTAATTATGTGTGTTAAAAAATCTTGTAATTCATTAACATTTAAGTTTACTGTTTTATTCATGTTTTTATATTTAGTTTAATTGTATTTTTGCTCCAGGAAAATCTTCTATTCCTTCCATATAAGAACGTTCAGATAATGTCCATAACATTCTTCCTCTTGGTTTTGGATCAGGATTGCATGCTTCTCCGTCAGTAAAATATACTAGACAAGAAAATTTACGTTGATTCTCATTATAGTAATCTATTACAGGTTGAAATGATGTACCACCTCTTCCAGCTATTTCTATTTTACCATCTTCTGGTTTTTTATATTCTTTTATACTACTTATTTGAGTATCACATTGAATTACTGTAATTTCAACTCCAGTTTTATGCATATGATGAATTTCATTAAAAAATTCAACAAGTTCATCATTAGAAACACTTCCTGAAGTATCAATTGCTACCAAAACATTATTTTTTGGTTTAATTCTGATACCAGGTTGTCCTTCAAATCTTATACTTGGCTTTGTTCTTGATTTTTTAGTATAAGTTTTTACTGAACCACCAATAAATCTTCTTAAGTAACCTTTCCAATCAAATTTAGGTGGGGTTTCATTAAATAATCCATCAATATAACCTTTAATTTCACCAGGAATATAACCTCTAGATTTTTTAACTTGTTCTGCAACACTTTTAAGTTGATAATCAATTTGTTTTTCAATTAATTTTTTCTCAGCTTGAGACATATCTTCAAACTCTTTCCAAGTTGTATGTGCATGATGAGGTTCTCTTGGATCAGAATTTCCTCCTCCTCCTTTACCGTTACCATCACCATTTCCATCTGTTAAGTCACTTAAAAAAGGACAGTGACCTTTATCACCAGGTTTGCGTTTTTGTGCTTTTAGAAGTTCTTTATAATAATAATCAGTACCTGCTTTAGTATTTAAATTTAATTCTTTAAAATCTTCAAGAAATAAAGCTCTCATAGGAAGTTTAAGCATTTCTGCTCTTCCTTCTTCTGGAGTACATTCACCTGCTGTAATTTTTCTTTCAACTTCATCCATAAATATTTTTAAATCAGCTTCATAAGTTTGTTTATCAGGATAATTACCTCCAGGTAAATATGCTCTGTCTATAAACTGATTGATTTCTAAATCAGCTGCTATATTAAATAATGTATGATCTTTATATTTATCTCTTAAAGACAAATGATGAAAAGCAATATGTAATAACTCATGCTTAAGTATACCTACTCTATATTCAGAAGATAAATTCTCCCAAAATATTGGATTGATAGCTAATTGAGCATTAATTCCATTTTTACTTACTCCTGCTGTATCTATTTTATTATTCCATACTTTGTTTAATGTAATAAGAAAGAGTCCGTAAAAAGGCTCTTTTAACATT
>TARA_R110002110_G_scaffold372498_1_pt1 | contig 35237 bp, 31 predicted proteins | sample TARA_R110002110 | Tara Oceans TARA_R110002110 (sample SAMEA4397330) | marine metagenome | biome: Polar Biome; feature: [SRF] surface water layer (ENVO:00010504); material: water (ENVO:00002006), including particulate matter (ENVO:01000060) such as... | depth 5 m | reverse complement strand
GAAGCACCAAGGGCTTTTCTTTGGTTGCGGGGACAGGATTTGAACCTACGACCTTCAGGTTATGAGATTTAAGAACAACAAAATTCTCAACAATCCTCAACAAGTGACAGTATATTTTTCAATATGTTAGCGCATATCTGTTGTTGTGGCTTGTTGTCAATTACGGGCATTTTTTGGGGCTTACTGTGCCAAAATTGTGCCAAATTTTCTTTGCGCCCTACCCTATAAGCAGTTAGAATGTATCATAAATTTTAACTAGCTGGAAAATAATCGTAAATGGCGACCATTCAGAAAAGAGAGGGCAAGAACGGGCAAACCTATCGTGTAATGATCCGAATGCACGGATATCCGCCAGTTCAGCGCAGTTTCAAGCGACTTACCGACGCAAAGGCCTGGGCACAGGAAACTGAGCTCGGGATGCGCCGGGGCGATATCCGCTCGACTGCGAGTGAGGCGAAGAAGCGCACCCTCGGTGATGTGATTGAAAAGTACAAAGAGGACATTCTCCCCCACAAGGCTCCATCGAGCCAGCGTGTGGAAACCACTTACCTGAACCATTGGGAGCGAGAGCTAGGCGAATATGCCCTCTCCTTCCTGACGCATGAGATTATCAGCCGAAAGATTGCCCAGCTGACAAACGCGGGTGATCAACGAGCGCAGCTTGAGGATGGCGAGAAGCCTGCCAAGCCGAAGTCGCGCAAAACAGTGAAGCACTACCGCGACAATCTGGAAATACTGCTCAAGTTCGCTCAGAAGTGGGGATGGATCGGTTCTGCCAACCCGATGGAAGGTGTGAACCGGATTACCAAGGCTACCAAAGAGCGTGTGCGCTTCCTCGATGACGACGAACGCAAAGCCATCCTTGCAGCGTGCAAGGCGAGCCCGAACAAGCAGCTATATCCGGTCGTCGTGTTTGCCCTTTCTACGGGTGCGCGAAAGAATGAGATTTTGAAGCTGACGCTTCGTGATCTCGATCTCGAACGCCAAGTGGCGGTTCTGCGAGAGACCAAAAACCGTGAAACCCGCAAGGCACCGATAGTGAGCTATCTCAAGGCGGTTCTTGAAGAGCACCTAAAATGGCGAGAAAAGTATCTCACGAAGCGAGACATCAAGTCGGATTACCTTTTCCCGCGAAGCGATGGCAAAGGCCCCATCGACATTCGCAAGGCATGGGAGAATGCGCGCGACAAAGCCGGAATCATCGACTTTCGCTTCCATGACCTGCGGCACAGTGCAGCAAGCTACCTTGCCATGAACGGCGCAAGCCAGTTGGAGATTGCCGAAGTGCTGGGTCACAAGACGCTTCAGATGGTGAAGCGATACTCGCACCTGTCAGAAGACCATACCCGCGACGTGGTCGAGAAGATGAACGACAAAATCTTCAATATGGCCGACTGAACACCTCAGACGCGCGCTTCATTGTCTGTTTAGCCGTCCTCGGCTATACTGCGGTCAGTCCGATTTTTCTTTTCTTGGCTTTTTCTTTGCCCATGGAGGATGGCCGGTGGACTATACCGACCTTCGGACAGTGAAGCAGCTCGCCCAAGAGGCGCCGTTTGTGACCGAGAGTACGCTTAGGTGGTGGATTTATCATGCGAACAGCAATGGTTTTGATACCGTCCTGATCAAAATCGGAGGCCGTGTTTACATCGATAAGCGCGCGTTCAACAAATGGCTTGAAGGCCAACGCTTGGCTGCCCAGGACAGCGAAGCTGCCTAACGAACAGTCCAATTTTATTGGACGGGAGCCCCGCCAGAGATGGCGGGGCTCTTCACAATAACGCTTAGTGGCACATCTCCTGAACAATCTTGGAAATGTATTGGTCTGCATCGTCTTCCATGAAGAGGACATGCATCTCCTCTAGCTCTTGAATGGTCTTACCCCAGTTCAGCTTCCCGAAGCGCGTCGGTGTGACGATGAAGCTGTTCAGCACCACATTCTCGCTGGCGAGGCGCGCTTGGATTTCCTTGATCACTCTGTGAAATTCGATCTTCTTGTGGCCTGGGCCTTCATGCTGGAGGCCGTGCGGCTCAACAAAGGCGAGGTGTTGCTTACCGTCCTTTACAAGCCAGAGAAGAAAGTCTGGATAGAAGTTGCCAGCCTCAAAGAAGCCCACACCTCTGCCACGGCTTTCATTTCGCAACAGAAAGAGCTCAACACCATCCTGAGCTAGCTTGTCCTTCTCAGCCTCAATGTATTCGCGAAGATCGTCGAGAAACTGAAACTCGCTTTCGTTTAATGAGACGGGCGCGATCTGCACTTTGCTGCCTTTCGCGACATGCAAGACAGGCTCGTAGAGATGGGTTCCAAAGATGCAGGCCTTCAAGTCACCGGCTCTGAGGATTCCGGCCTTGCGGGCAGCGATTTCCTTGGTCAGGCTTTGGATATCGTTGATCAGTGCGGCCTCACTGGCATCCACAATGAGCTGATATTCATCGGTATCGGGCAGGCTTCCGTCTCCTGGTTCAATCTCGCGAAGCTCAAGCCGAGGCTCGATGAAGGCTGCTTTGCAAAAGTTGTAATACTCTTCTGCAAATTTTTGCAGCAGCTCAGCGGCCATCTCCTGCCACAAAGCCACGTTGGAAAATTCAGAGAAGCTCATTTTCCCTGACGGAACCACAACAGTGTACCAAGTGCGGTCTGCCAGTAAGCTTTGGATCATCGGCTTCGCGATGTTCAAATTATGCCATGTCCGTTCGCGCTTGAACTTCTCAAGGCGGAAGAACAGGTCATCATAATCGAGAAAGCTCAAATGAGCGTCGCTAAAGGTAGTGGTTTCCTTGGCCCCCAGCTTGGTTCCTTTCTTTGATTCCAAAGATTGAATGCGCGGATACCAGTCAATCGACACGCCTTTTTGGCGAAGCTTCTCTGGCACAGCGGACAATGCGGGAACTGCGCCGTCGCGTTTGAAATCGTACTCCCTTCCATCTGCCCGCTTCTTACGAGGACGGAGCATCTTAAGACGCTGGCCAAAGTCGTATGTGACAGTGAGCGGTACTGTGAAGACCTGCTTCTGATCGTTTCGGGGCAGCTCTTCTTCCTCCAGGAACTTGCGAAAGCGCTCCATGAAGTCAGCTTCAATCCCGAAAACATTCAATGTCTCGACGTATTGAATGAGCTCAGGTTGATGGGTGGGCGTCGCAAATCCGCTGCGCTGAAGCGACCAGTCATAACCTTTGAGGCGAACACCGCGCCCGAAGAGCTGGATAATTTGCGCACCCTCGCTTTTGCCAACGTGCATAAGGCCAAGCGTGCTGACACGCCAACAGTCCCAACCTTCGACAAAGCGTTTTGAACCAATAAGGAGGTTCACCGGCGAACTGGACTTGTTGATGTGTCCAAACATTGTTTCCGCAAATTCGGACTCTAGGACCGCTACGTTTTCGAATTCTTGATCAGCAATATGGCTTGCGAGGCCAGATGCGTCGCCCACGTTGATTAGGCCGAACGGCTCTTCAGCCTGCCCGACGCGCAGCATAATTTCATTGTCGTCACCTTTGATGCGAGCAATCGACAACTCACCGCCAGCTTTGTTCTGGAACAGCTTGTCGAGAATGTCGCGGAACAGGTCAGTGGGTTCCCAGCCTTCGCGATGCATGAGCTGCTGGAGATAGACGAAGCCGCCTGCGAATATATCGCCGCCATCTTCATCCAAGAGGCCTGTCTGGTCTGCATTCCCGGTCAGGATGCGATTTATCTCAGCAGCCGAAGACGCCTCGTTCTTCAAGAACTTTGCAATGAAGGCGAGGATCTTCCCAACGTCAGAAACAGTCGCCTTTTCAGCCTTCGTGCCCGTGGCCTTGGTGACACTTGATCCGACAAACACCCACAGCGGCTTTTCAATATTGTAGGGCGCATAGATGGCCTGATTGTCTTCATAGAGCTTGAGCTGTTGGTAGAAGCTCAAGAGGCAGGCGGTCAGGTAGGAGAATTCCAGCTCGGAAAATGTGCGAGGCAGGTTGAAGATGCGATAATCCTTGCCGTAGCCATCTTCGTAGAAATAGCGGTAAGAGTAGTCGAACAGGATCGCTTTGGCGTATGACGCCTCAATGTCCGGGCGTTTGGCAGCGGTGACGGCCTCCTTCAGTGTTGCGGAATACTCGAACACAAAGCCCTTTTCAGAAAGCCGCGCTCGGCTGGCGAACCAGCCACGCTCTTCCTGGCTGCCCATGCCGCGGTGTGCCTCGTCCACCAGCAGGAGGTTCTGGTCGCCAAGGTTTCGTGTGGCGATAACATTGGGGCCATCCGTGTCCCCCAGTTTGGTGACTTCAGTGTAGTCCACCTGTCGAAGGCCGTTCTTGCCTGAAGAAAGGAGGTCGCCAGTATCGGTTAGAAGCCGCGCGGCTGAGATATTGCTCCCTCGCATCTCGCCCGCGTGCTGAAGCGAAAGCCCCTCGTTGGGCGTAATGAGGACGGTGCGGGTTAGGTCATGCTTGAAGCTCGACTTCGAAGCATAATGCCTGAATTGCAGGAAATTGACGTGCATGAGTAGCGTCTTCCCTGAACCCGTCGCGTTCTGAAGGCATAGCTTGTTCAAGTCTGCGAGCTCGTAGGGCGTGATCCCCGTCTCATAGCCCTCGTCGATCCAATACTTGTTGAAGTCGGCGACATAGGCATTGAGCGAGTCTAGCAAGGCGTCCCGGTCCGCAAAAAAGCGGTCGAGATAGATTTCCGCAAACAGCAATGAGAGCCACTGATAGTACTTCCAAACGATCGGACGATCACGCTTCTCGTTAATGGCGAGCGTGTGGCTTACGATGTTGTGCTCATAACGCAGCAAGTCTGCCTGCGTGATTTGCGCGCCATCTTGCAGATGCAGGTCAATCGCCTTGTAGAAGTGGTGCAGGTTCTCCGGCGTCATGCCTTCGTGCGCATCCTTCACGGTCTTAGCCAATGGCTGGATGGGGCGCAAGGTGCGCTTTCCGTCCTTATGGTCTTTCAAGGGATCAAAGCCGAAGAGGCTGACAATCCATTGGTTAAGAACCAGCTTATGCCCGAATGGCAGTTGCTTGGGCTTTGCGCCCTTTTTTCGTCCTGCCATCGATTAGCCCTCCACGTCCCACATTGCCTGGTGGAACGCTTCCTCGATGAGGCGGACTTTCCAAGTCTCCTCTTCCTGGCGGAGGTTTGGCAAATTGTTCGATCCGTTCACGTAGATCACATCGAACTCGGTATCCTGGGCCGACAAGCGGTATTTTCTGAACCACTCGTCCAGCATCAAGTTGTCCTGCTCAAGGTCTCCGGTGAGCTTGCGCCATACGACGAGAGCACGCTCACGGTCACTTTGGTCGCCGGGAGTGCGAAGCGTGTAGCCCTCGACCTTGCGGAAGCGCCAGGCGCCGTCGTCCGTCTCTTTCAGCGCGCCGTCGAGCATCAGGCGGGTGTTCGTGTCGCCCGGCAGTTCGGGATCGACCTCGCGCTTAAAAGCGGCGTCATAGCCGCGCCATCGGTCCAGATGCTCGACATGCAGGCCGATCAGCCAGTTGAATGTCTCGACCAGATCGACGTTTCTATTGATGCTAGCATCTGTGCCTGACTGCTTTACGCTTAACGTGTATTGTGTAGGATCGGAGAACGCTTCGATATTCAGCAGTGAAGGACTGCTCTTAGTTTCGAAGTCCAACCAATAACGGAGCATGTAATCGCGAGTGAACTCACTGTTCGCGGAAGCAGAACTAGCGTGCGATCGAAGCGCTAGGTTATTCAGCGCATCCTCGTAGGATTCAATCCTCAAATACTTTACTAATTGACTCAAGCCATCCTTGGACTTTGGACGCCCAGCGCTCCACTTTGAGGCAAATGCTGTTTTCTTTACCCTCGGAATGATGATGCTGTCAAAGTATGTATTTGCCTCCATAAGAATATATTTACGCGCGCCCTCATCTTCACGGTTCGACTGGATCACTGCCCCGCCAGTGCTACCTGAGCCGCCAAATATATCAATTACCACATCTTCTCTTTCGGCAACTTGCCGGACAAAGCGCGAGACAAATCCTGTATGCTTTGGCGCCAGAAATACCCCGGTTCGGCCAAAAAGCTGGGATGTTTCCTTTTCTCCATCAGAATAGTCGACAAAGATGCTTTTTGCGACGTTTGTTTCTACTTCATGTAGAAACCGCTTTTGTTGAGGGACTTTGTTTTCATCCTCACCGAATGCTATGCGATGATCGGCCATCAGAGACTCAAGAGAGTTTCTGTCTGGATATGCTGGATCGCGAAGCTTGGTCCCTTTCCAGCCGCGAGAGGGCATAGTGCACGGTTTTCCTGTAACTGGGTGGTGAACCTCGTAATAGCGAAAGTTGGGGTGATTGGGATCCTTCGTAGTTGCGGATTGTTTTTGGTCGGACTCCATGATCGTCCAGTCACTTTCACGGAATACCCATATTGAAGCAGACGTTTCTCGAGCGCGGCCCTCGTCAACGAAGCTACCATCAGCATCGCGATACTCGGCGAACTTATAGGGATACAATCCCTTCCACTCGTCATTTCGCTTCTCGATTTCCCAGTTCAATCCCTCAGCCAGAACTCTATCTTTGTACTCGGCTTTGCGCTTTGAGTACAATTTTGACAGCGCATCTTGGATCTCACTAACTGGGGGATAATCAGGCTCTATCGACTTTATCAAGTCCATTACATCTGAAAAGCCCGGCTTCGGTTCGCGGAACATGCGAACGTCTGCTTCTGCAGCAGGCCGGGACTTTGAATAGACTTCAACATATTCGTGATTTGTCGAAAACCTTGGGGAGCGGCCGTCGTTAGTATTCTGGGACCAGATGAGTTCTTCAATTTTGTTTTCTTTTCCAAAGACGCTATCCATAGCGCCCTCAAGAGAATTTCGCTCATTCTTGTCGATGCTCACGTATACTGCCGATGCGGGCTGCAGCACTTTTCTGATTTCACCGAGCCTGTCCTGCATCATTGATGCCCAAGATGAGTGTCGGTAGTTGTTCTTATAGGGAATTGCACTAACGTTGGTGTTGTACGGGGGATCAAGATACGCTAGTTTAACGCTGTCGGCGAATTTTTTGCTGATCAGGCGCGCGCCATGGAAATTGTCGCCATGCAGAAGAAGGCCACCTGTTAGCTGGTCTAAGTCTTCAAGCTCAGAGATAAGTTTGTCTCTAAACTCGGTTGAATAGAGACCAGTGTCGACAGGTAGTTTATTGTTCTCGACAAGGAACTTTTCGGAAAGCGGTGATGAATATTCTTCAAATTCATCAATTCCAAATAGGTCAATCCACTCTTCCCGCTGCGCGTCGCTTGCCGCGATCTCCGAATAGAACTCCTCCGGGATGCGGTCGAGCGTGATGCAGTACTGGGTGTCGACGACGAACTTCTTCTTCAGCCACAGCCGCTTCTGGAAATCCTCAAGCTGGGCGAGGAAGTCGATCAGATGCTGGGCGATGCGGCGCAGCACCTTGATCTTCGCAAGGTAGGTTTCCACCCGGGGAGCTTCCGCAGCTTCGATGTCGTCAAGCCGCATGACCTCGTTCTTGATGTAGAAGTCCAGCTCGCGCCGGAGGAACCCGCCCAAGTCCTTGTGGATGAAGTAGTCCATCGTGTTCCGGCCCGTGTACTGGGCCAGGTACTTCTCCAGCAGCGTCCGGTCCCTCTCTGCCTCTGTCGGCGCCGGAGTCATCAGCGCGGTCACGTAGTCGTCGGCGCCGTCCAGTGCGGGCAGCAGTGCCTTAACCTTATCGGCCGCCTCCGCGAGGCGCTTCTTGCGCCAGCTGCCTTCCTGGCCGGTCTTCTCGGGGTCCGGGCGATACTGGAACTGGATCACCAATTCCGGCTCGCCGGTGTCGCCCGTCTCGATCTTCACCGGCTCCGGCTCGTGGATGATGAAGTAGCGTTCGGACTGCTCGGACGCCTTGACGTTGCTGTGCTCGCCCTCGGACGCCGAAACGATCCGGCAATGCACCTTCAAGGGCTTTTCGCCAAACAGTTCTCCGTGATGCTCCTTGAATTCCTTCGCCTGCGTTGGATCGAAGGTGAAGTTCGTCAGATATTCGGATGTCTTGATGTAGTACTGATCACGGTTGGCCCAATGGAGATATACCTCGCGCCCATCGTAAGGCACAGCGTAAGGAGCGGCCTTGCCATCGGTTTCACGCGCGAAATAGCGGCGCGACATAAAATCGCCGCTGTCATAGTAGCGCTCAAAAAAGCGGTAGAGATGGTCGTAAACGTCTCCCTCGTTGCTGCCGCTGTCCTTCGCAGCATCCCACGCGGCCTTGGCTTTCTTAACCGGCTCAGTGGCGTCAGGATCGGGTGCGCCATAGTCAACGGCCTGCTTGCGCGCAGCGTCATAGGCGGCCTTGGCTTCCGCGATGCGGGCATCGTCCGCCTCGCCAAATGCTTCGCGAATAATACCAAGAAGGTCTTCTTCCAGAAACTTCGATACCTGCCCCGCTTTGGCGTGCATGATGCGATAAAAGCCGAAGTCGAGATCCGGTTGGTCGAGCTGAAACAGCTCCTTCAATAGGCTAATCAATCTCGTACGTTGTTTTTCAATCTGACTCATGAATGGGCTCCCTTAAACAACCGTCCACCGGATGGTGAAAAGCTGCTCTGATTTGATTGTCTGTTTGAGACGCGCCTCGATCTCCGCGATCATCGCGTCTCGCTTATCTAAGATTTCGTCCTCAACCTCGAAAATACGCTGGCGAAGCCGACGCTTCGATTTTTCGAGGGTCTGGATTTGGGTTTGAAGCTTGTGCTGCACCGCTGGATCGGTAGCCGACCGGGTTTCACGCTTGAGCTCTTTGACCTTGTTCTTAACGTCCACGAGCTCCTTCTCAGCTGCGGCGACCTTATCCTCTGCCCACTTCTCCAGCTTCTGGCTCTCTTCGGCCAGCCATGCCGAACGCTGGTGCTTCAGCTCTTCGAGGACCTCGGCTTTCCGAGCCTCCAGCTCCCGCAGCACGGTTGCGGGTGCTTCCACATCTTGAGGCGAAGACGACTTGCAAGGCAATTCGAACAAGCGCTTGGCGGCCGAGTTCGGCAAGGCAACGCCTTCATCAGTTACGCCTGAGAAAATCGTATGGTCCTGATTGTCGATGCCGGTGATTGATAGCTTTTCAATCGACAAAATACCTGACTGGCCAACAAACGGCTCCAAAGCAGCGGCCTTCTGTGGCCACGAGGTATAGTCGAATGTCAAGTGAGCGCCTTGCAGGTCGCGCCCAAGGGCCTGGTCAACAGCATGTTGGGCGAGCGGATGACCAAGCCGGTAGCGATGACCATCTAGCCCCTTCTTTGTAAGATGATAGCCGCCAACAGGAGATGACACGCCATCAAGCGGCTTCTTGAGTGTGAAACTCAGATATGCGTCGTCAAAATCAGCGTGCCTGCGCAATTCGTGCTTGGTGAGCTGCCAGAGCATACGCTCATAGCGGTTCACATATTCCTTGGCTTCATCGAGATTGACCTTGAGGCGGTCGTGAACCTCGGCGTCGAAGTTTTCGAGGAGCTTCTTTCGGGTGTCTTGCATCGTCTCGTCGATGCGAGCCGCCATCTCCTCTTGAAGGCGCTCAAAAGCCGTTTCGATTTCTTCAGCCGTCCGACAGCTCTGGTAGATGCCCACCACTCGCTTCTCGAATTCGACTCCAGACTCAACAGCGCCAAGAACCTCATCGCTCGCTCCAAAGACGCCTGAAAAGAGCTGAAACTTCTCCGCTAGGAGCTCATAAACGCGCTGATCCGCCGCATTGTTTTTATTGAGGAAATTGATCACCACAACGTCATGCTGCTGACCATAGCGATGGCATCGGCCAATTCGCTGCTCAATGCGTTGAGGGTTCCACGGAAGATCGTAGTTCACGACGATTGAGCAAAACTGAAGGTTGATCCCTTCAGCTGCCGCTTCCGTAGCAATCATGATTTCAGCGCGGTTGCGGAAGTAGTCCACGAGAGCCGCACGCATGTCAGCCGTACGTGAGCCCGTCACCTTGTCGGTATTCTTATTCGCCTCCAGCCACGCATTGTAGATAGCCTTAGATTGCGGGTCCGCATTCGATCCGTTGAAGAGCACGAGCTTATCTTCGAAGCCATTCTCCGAGAGAAGTCGAACAAGGTAATCCTGGGTGCGGCGAGACTCCGTGAAGATGATCGCCTTGCGCGGGGCTTGGAGCTCTTGAGCCTTCGCAAAACCGGCGTCCAAAGCCTGTAGAAGCGAACGGCCTTTAGCATTCTCGGAAATTGAAACCGCTAGATCACGGAATGCTCGGAGGTCATCGATCTCGCTTGAGATGGCTGCAATATCATCTTCAGTCAGAAGCTCTGGCTCGTCCTCGTCTTCGAGCCACTCCTCGGCCTCTTCCTCAAACCCATCATAGTCAGCCGAGATTTCATCTTGAGAAGCTGCATCATCATCTGCGGCTTCGCGAAGCGCAGCATCATCTTTGAGCTGTCGTTCAAGCTTCCGGGCAAGGCTATCGAGCGCGCCAGCAATGGCAAAGGTACTCGATGCCAATAGCTTCCGCATTATCAGTGTCATCAACGTACGTTGACTGCTTGGGAGCGCATTCAGCGAAGGACGACGAAGATAGTCTGAGACCATATCATAGAGCGTCTGCTCCTGCTCGCTCGGAACAAATTCCTGGGTAATGGGAATGCGGTTGGTATAGCGGATATATTCGAGCACCTGACGGCGTAGCGTCCGGTGGCAAATCGGCTTCAGTCGCGCCTTTAGCTCGGCAAACTGCTGGTCAGCACTCAAGCGGGCGTATTGAGATTGGAAGCTCTTGGCATCGCCAAATGCGTAGTCGTCAATTAGACTAACGAGCCCATAGAGCTCCATGAGAGAGTTCTGGAGCGGCGTTGCGGTAAGCAAGACCTTCGGGGAATTTTCGAGAGCTGTCTTGAGGGCTTTTCCGATCTTGTTGTCCGCGCGGTAGACGTTGCGCAGGCGATGGGCTTCATCGATGACCGCGAGGTCCCAAGTGGTAAGCATAAGCTCATCAGCGTGACGGGCAGCAAACTGAAATGAGCAAATGACAATGGCCTTTTGCTCAAATGGGTTTCGAACCCCGTCCTTGATCATACGGTTGTAGTTTTTGGCCTCCAAAATCATGGTCGGGAGGAAAAACTTCTCTTCGATCTCCTGAGACCACTGCTTGCGCAGGTTTGCAGGGCCAATGATGATGATTTTGCGCTTACCCTCAGTCCACTTTTGGGAGAGGAGCAGACCAGCTTCGATGGTTTTCCCTAAGCCGACTTCGTCAGCTAGGATCGCACCCTTCGAGAATGGCGACTTGAAGGCGAAGAGAGCTGCCTCGACCTGATGGGGGTTGAGATCGACCTGGGCGTCTAGAAGTGTGCTGGCAAGCTTCTCTGAATCAGCCGCAGAATGCCGACGGCTAAGCTCATGCGCAAACAGTTTTGCGTGATACTCAGTCGCCATGCTCGCTCTTTCCTCCGGTTTGTTTCGCTTTCTCGTCGATCCATTCGTCAATCGCAGACTGCCTGAAGCGCCAGCTTCCTCCTACCTTAAAGCCGGGAATTTCCCCTTTTGCGACAAGCGCATAGGCGGTTTTCTCCTTCAGTTTGAGGTAGGCTGACAGCTCTTTGATCGTCCAAATATCGTCGGTCATGGACCGCCTTTCGGTCATCTCCTCGTAGAAAATACGGGAAATTATCGGAATAACCAAGAAAATTTCGCCATTTTCAGCGTGTAGTGCGTCAAAATTGCCATTCTGACCATCATGGACAGTAATCAGTCAGTCTGGCTGGTTCCGTCCAGTTTTCCGGTTCGGGTTGCGGTGCAGAAGTCTTCAGAAACAACAAACTGGTGGCTTTTGTCATGGGCTTCATACGCACCCTTATCCTGTCGCTCTACGCGATGCTGACCCTTTGCTGGAAACTTCTGCCGATTGTCGGCGCACTAGCTGGCTATGCCCTTTTCGCGCCACCCGCGTGGCTTGGCGGGATCATGGCCGCTGTGCTTGGTCTTGCTGGCTATCTGGCAAAAAGCACGGCTTCTGCCGTCTTCTACAAGCCTGACACCCATGGTTCGGCGCGCTTCGCGGGGCTGGCGGATGCCCGAAAGGGTAAGCTGCTAACCGGCAAGGGCCTTATTTTGGGCCGCAAGCATGGCCGAATGTTGCGCTACCGAGGTGAAGGCCACCTGCTGACTTTCGCACCAACGCGAAGCGGTAAGGGTGTCGGCTGTGTCATTCCCAATCTGCTCGACTACCCAGGCTCGGTGGTTGTGACCGACATCAAAGGTGAGAACAGTGACATTGCCCGCGCCTACCGCGCAACCCTAGGGCCAGTTTACGAGCTTGCACCACTCGGCGGCGCGAAGGCGAACCGCGCGACGTTCAACCCGCTCGATTTCATCCGCATCACAACTGCCTATGAGGTCGATGACGCACGTCTGATCGCCGAAATGCTGGTGGTGCCCGAACACGCCCAGCCGAACCACTGGGAACGAGAAGCGCGAACGCTTATCACCGGCCTGCTTCTCTATATCCGGCATCATTGGGACTTGCTGGAGCAAAACCTCGGCACGCTGCGCGACCTGCTGATGCAGGACGGTGAGGAATTCGAGCTGCTGCTGGCGAAGATGGCAGTGAGCCATCAGGAGAACGTCGCTCGTATTGCGCGCGGCTTTAGTCAGAAGGAGCCTAAGGAACGCTCGGCGGTAATCTCAACGGCACAAGGGGCGACCGAACTTTTCGAGAGCCCTGAATTGCGTGCGGCGACGGAACGCTCATCCTTCAGCTTTGAGAGCCTGAAGGAAGATGTGGGTTCGGTATTCATCATCGTGCCCCCAGAGTATCTCGAAGCCTACCGCCCATTCCTGCGGCTGATGACTGGCCTGGCCACCGTGGCCATGACACGGAACATGGCCAAGCCTGCTCAGCCAGTGCTGTTCATGCTCGATGAGCTGCCAGCGCTTGGTTACATGCGGCCCATTGAGGAAGGCATTGGCTATCTGGCCGGATATGGCGCGAAACTATGGTTGTTCGTGCAAGATTTAGATCAGCTCCAGAAGACCTATCCGAAAGCACGTTCCATGATCGCCAACTGCGCGGTGCGGCAAGCATTCAACGTCCAAGACCCCGAAACTGCCAAGCTGTTGTCGGACATGCTGGGGACAGCGACAGTACGGATGCACTCAGAAGGCCAAAGCTCACCCCTACCTTTCAATCTGGTGGCCGGCTCTTTCCATTCGGGAGCGTTTGAAGGCGCGCGCCAGCTGATGACGACCGGTGAGATTCTGACCATGAAAACCAAGGATCAACTGGTTTTCGTTCAAGGCTTGCCCGCCTTTCGCGCCCGCAAAATCCGCTATTTCGACTGGTGGGAGCGTCGCCTGAAAAAGCGCACCGCGCAATAATCAGCGTTTCACGAGATCAAAGCTGAACGCACGCTTTGCGCCAGGGAAATTAGACACGCTGGCCTCGTACTTCCCCGCGCTCATGTGGGGGACGATCACACCGTAATAATGAGTGGTCAATGCGGGAATGACGCCGAAATTACCACTTGTATATGCGATACGTTGCGAGCCCTCGCGATCTAGCAAAAATGCTTCATCATTCAGAATGTTAAGAGCATCCGAACTGAAGTTAGCATGATTTAATCGAGACCCAGCACTCGTCATAAGGAGCACTTTAGCCTTGGCTGCATCAACATCCTCGCGACTTTTGTTTTCCACCTTGAAAACAATCACATCATTGAGAACGCTGAAATTTTTTTCGAATTCAGCCAATACCTTGCCCCATCTTGTTCTCTCAGGAATGTCGCTGGCATCGTTCGCCTGAAGATATTTGATCTTTGCTGAGGCCCGAGCATCTGCGAGCTGCGTAGGTGTAAGCACCTGTGGAACTGAGGCGGTGATCGCGATAGAGCCAAATTGGTGAGAGCCGGACGCGTTGACCTTGCTATTGTTTACGATTGTGTTCTGACTACGCACGCGTTCAGAAAAGCCTTCGAGGCTGCTAGTGATGCTTTGCATGCCTGATGAGAATGAAGTGCTATTGCAGCCTACAAGCGCACAAGCAGACAAAATTAATGAAATTGTTGGGATTGATTTTGTAAGTCGAGATGATTTCATCGCGCCTCCTATTTTTGATTTTATTTTGCGTGAATGCGCGAAAGTTTTCCACAATTACAGATTGATGTCATCTATTTTGTCACGCAAACTTATCGCTGCGCTGACTGGTCGCATCTCTTACCAGTCCAGATAATCGAGCCCCTGCGTGCGATTGTAGTCCCGGTCGCGCTCACGTTCCCGCTTTCGCTCCATGTAGATGCGACGGGCGCGGAGCAATTCCATCTTGCGATTTTCAGCAAGGTTGCTGGCGAGGATGGCTTTGTCAGTCGCGCGGGTCAGCGCCTTGGCGCGGCGCATTGCCTTCTCTTTCATGATCTCCCGCAATTCAAACGGCACATCAGCGCGCAATCGCAGCATGGCGAAGTCATTTAGCGCGATACGCAGGGCACGGCGATTTGCCTCGATCCGGTCGCGGTGGTGGGCAAGCTTGAGCTGCTGCTCGCGCCAGCGCCGTCGCTTCGCATCAAGATAGCGAAAAGCGCGCTTGGCATTGCCACGAGCTTCGGTATCTGCACCAAGGTATCGCCCGCCATTCATTCGTCCGAGAAGGTTTGGGTCTTTCTTCACCATGCGCTCGGCATCGGCGACGCCAAAGGTCTGTTCCAGCTTCAGCCAGCGTTCCGCTGCCTTTTCCGGGTTCCGGAAGATGTCGAACAAAGACTGGCTGAATTGAGCCTCTGAAGCCTTCTCGCGGGCTTCGTAGTTCGGCAACGTCTTCTTCAGCCAACTGCGATCACGCTCAAGCCGAGAGATACGACGCTCGCCCGCACGATACACCGCCTCGACGCCCTTCCAATAGTGATAGTCCAAATCAGCGGCATCCACTTCCAGCACGGCGTCGGCGTTTTTGCGCTCGACGGCGAGCTGAGCTTCACGAAGCCGCTTGGCACGGCGCTGCTCGGCAGGTGTCATGTCGTCATAGCCAGGGATCTGCGCCTCGGGGGCGTCATCCCTTGCGAGGTCTTTCATGCGCTCCGCCATGAACACGTCGAACCGCTCGCCGAAGCGATCCTCCAGCTCTGTCAGCCGCACACCCTTACCCATCTGCGAGAGCTTGGCGAAGCGCTCGCCTTTGGCGAGCACAAGCCCCTGCCCTTTGCGCTGCAAGAATACACCCTGCGCGCCCAGCCGTGCAGTGAGGTCATGCCAGTCTGTTGCGTTGTAGAAATGCCCCTGCACTTTCTCGCGAAGGGCTTCGACCTCACCCTTGCCCATTGCAATCTGGGCTTCGCGTTCCTCGCGTTTGGCCTGCCAGTATTCGCCCTCGGTTGGCGTATCGAGGCTTTCGACCAAATCGAAGTCGTCCACCTTCTCCAGCTCGCGAATGCGTTCCTTATCGCGCGGGATGTTGAGCTCACGTTCGCGGGCAATTTCTCGACACAGTTCCGTAAGGCGGCGTCCATCGTTGTGCCGGTCGAACGCTCTGCCGGTCGACGGATGCACTCTGTTGATTAGGAAGTGCATGTGCGGGTGCTTGGTATCCTTATGGGCATAGATCAGCATCTGGTGCTCGGTCAGTCCCAGGCGCTCTATGGCTTCGGAAGCGATCTCGCGCAGCACCTCGGGCGGTAATTTGCCCCGCTGCGCGTCCTTCGGATCGAAGGACAGGACGAAATGATAGACCGGCTTCTTGCAGCGAAGGTTCTGCGCGGCGGTTGCTTCCATAATGGCCGACGCGGCCAGCGGATCGGTCGTCTCAAGGTTTCGAGCTTCCATCCATGCCACGCGATCGGTGGAGAGCCCGTTTGTGCGACCCGCCAGATAGAGCGCCGATGATTTGAAGGCGGCAGGCTGCTTGGATGGAATCTTGAACCGCATCCTTGCCCTTACCCCTCGCTTCCTTCACCCAGCGCTTCCTCCAGCGGTGCCAGGGCAAGCTTCAAACCTTGCATGGCCCACTTGCGATCTTCGGGGTCAAGGTCCGCACCTGAGTTGGCGCGGCGGGCAAGCCCATTGATGGCATGACCAGCACCATTGAGCGGTTCCAGCTGCTCCTCAATGAGACCGATAAGGTCATTTCGACCAAGCAGCCTTTCCACCATGTGACCGCCAACATACCGCGCCATTTTTAGGAAACGCTCTTCACCGGTTGCATCGTGAAGCTGGCGGAAGTTCGTGGCGATGGAAGTTAGCTCGTAGAGGAGCTTTTCGAACACCAGATTGGTCACGGGTTTGGAGCGCGGCCGCTTGTCCAGAATGGTGGTGCGGGCATAGGGTCCAGCAAGCATTCCAGCATCGCGCGCCATAGCCTCGACGCGAGCATATTCATCGGCCGTCAGCCGCACGCTCAACACGCGGGTGCGCTGGTCTTCTGGAGCCTTTCTTGGTCGCGCCATGGGGCCACCTCCAATGCCGTTTCACAAGGTGCCAGGGCAGCCCTTCAAGCCCGCTGCAAGCGCAAGATGATGAGCTCGGCTTGAGACCCACCATAGGTGTGGTCGAATACCATAAGAGCCTTTTCGCCAGAAAACCCGAGCCCGTCAGGGCCAAAGGGTTTTCGTATGCGAAAATACATCTTGCCGTCAGCGTGAGCTGCAAAGCACCTCCCTGCTTTATGGAAAACAGCAGAAACAACAACGCTATAAGCCGCAGAAATACTCCATAATACGCATACATAAACAGCAAGGCGCAGTAAAGCACAATCAGCCACAACACCCCACAGACAGCCCCAACACCGTCAGGAGAAATGCGCCTGCCACGACTGACAGGGAGAAACTCGCCGCCGAAACGCTGCGCAACAACCAATGGTGCGTCGCACAAAAACTGACTGGGTGGGGGTTGAAGTGGTCCAGAACCGTGACCACACCTTGGGTATCAGCATGATCTCAATTTCCGTTTTTCGGTGAAGGCTTGGCCTTTGCCCACACGCTGATTCCTCCAACAATTCAACCTCAGGGAACCGCACCGGTAACGGGCGCGGCATATTGCTATGGAATTTCAGTTTAACCTGCTTTCGTTCGCCATCGGCCTTGCGGTTCTTCCGCTTCTGCACATGGCGGCCTACGGCACTGGCTACGCTTTCGGATACATCCAGACGCGCCGCTTCTGCCTTACGTTCTCGGGCTCCTAACCGCCCTCACGAACGTCATTCAGCCTGCTAACGACAAACCGCCTCCGAATTTCGGGGGCGGTTTTTGCGTTGCGTAGATCGTGCAATCAACCGGCGCAGCAGGACAGCAGTTTCACATCCTTGCCGAAAGTCTGCGCCGCCAGTTTCAATCCCTCAACAGTGGTCAAGTATGGGAAGATCGTTGCGCCAAGATCGGCGGTGGTCATGCCATATTTGATGGCAAGGCTGGCGGTCTGAATCGTATCCGCACCTTCGGGGGCGATGAGGTGTGCGCCGATCAGCTTATCAGATGCTGCATCGGCGATAAGCTTAATCAACCCGCGTGTATCCCGTGCCGCCAAAGCACGCGGCACCTGATTGAGCTGCAAAAGGCTCACCTTCACCTCATACTCTGCTTGGTGCGCCTGCGCCTCGGTCAGTCCAACGCTCGCAACCTGCGGGTCGGTGAAGACGACGGCGGGCATGGTGCTGTTATCGTAGCGATGGCTGTTGCCGCCCGTTGCGTTTCTGGCTGCGAGCTTTGCGCCATATGCGGCCATATAGACGAATTGGTCACGCCCGGTCACATCGCCTGCTGCATAGATGCCAGGAACGCTTGTTTGCAGATAATCGTCCACGGCGATTCCGCCATTTCTGGCAAGGGTTACACCTAGGTCTTCGAGACCCATGCCGTCCGTATTGGGACGGCGGCCTGTTGCGACCAGAAGCTTTTCCGCCGTGATGACACGCTCGGCAGCCACCGTGTCGCACGCACCGTCCTGGTCGCAATTAAGGCTTTCACAGCTAAGCGCCACGCCGTCTGGGGTCTGCTCAAGTTTCTGGTAGCCGATGCCCGTGCAAACCTCGATGCCTTCGGCTTCGAGATACTGCTTAAGGGCCTCGCTGATTTCAGGCTCCATCTCGGGAAGCAGGCGGCTGCGGCAGCATATCGTCACTCGCACGCCAAAGCGGGCAAACATCTGTCCCAATTCACAGCCGATGACGCCGCCACCGATGATAAGCAATGACTCTGGCAGCATCTTCAACGCCAACGCCGTGGTGCTGGTCAGGTACGGCACGGTTTCAATTCCGGGAATTGGCGGAGCCGATGCCCGCGCTCCGGTTGTGATGATGGTTTTACCCACCTTCAAAAGACTGCCATTGACCTGCACACCATCTGGTTCAAGCCGCGCCTGCCCCTCAAGATAGGTTATGCCATCGTAGTGCGGTAAGAGATCAGCATATTTGGCCTGACGCAGGGTCGAGACCAGATCGTCCTTTTGAGCGATAAGCGTCGCCCAGTCATTCACCTGTGCATTGCCATCCAGTCCGGCAAAACGTTGCAAGGCAGAAAGACCATGTACCGCTTCCGCCGCTCGGATCAGCGTCTTGGAAGGCACGCAACCAACATTAACGCAGGTTCCGCCAATGGTGCCGTGACCAATAAGCGCTACCCGCGCTCCTTGCTCTGCTGCGGTGATAGCGGCAGAAAACCCAGCCGAACCTGCGCCGATGACGGCTACATCATAGCGTCCGTTGTTATTATTTTTCGGCGCACAACAATCAGCCATATCGCTTACCCTTCTTTGATTTTAATGTGTTTGGCTCTGCATTACCCCCTGACAGAGGCCGGATATCCTGCATTGGTCGATGCTTCAGCAATGCGGGCCACATTTGTCACTGACGGGTCAAAAACGACTGTCGCAGTCTTGGCATCGAAATCTACGGCCACAGAGCTGACACCTTCCACACCTTGCATCGCCTTCTTCACAGTGATCGGACACGTGGCACATGTCATATTCTCTATGGCGAAAACTGCTGTTTGCTGCTGCGCTGCGACCTGCCGCGTCGTGTTTTGCGCGGCGGCTGTACTGCTATTATTCCAAGCAACAAGGCCGCCCACACCAAGCGCAGCGAGAGCAAGCCCGATCATCAATCCGTTTTTCATACTCATTCTCCTAATAAAAAAGTGGCGCCCAGAAGTTGATTGTGGCGGCAAGGAAGGCGATGGCCGTCGCCAGCCACAAGACTGTCTTCGTGATTTTTCCCGATGCTGGGCGAGCGCAATACGATCCATCTTCACACGCAGGCTTCTGGCGGAAGTAAACATGCCAGAATCCTCCAGCCAGAAGCAGGGCAGTTACGGCCAATGTGTAAGGCTTGTAGGACTCCAAAGCGGTCAGGTTCCCAACCCATGCGCCTGATATGCCCAAGGTCACCAGTACCAATGGCAAAATGCAGCAGGATGATGCCAGTATGGCACCTGTAACGCCACCGATTGCGAACCAGCGGTTACGGCGCTGGTCGCTTTCTGGATTCACATTGAAACCTGTTGCAGCCTTATCAGACAGACTCATGCATCATTCCTCTTCATTCTTCTCATCTATGTGATAGTATGGGACCTATAGTAACTATAGGTTCAAGAGGGAAAATGAAAAATCTTTCCAAGGTAGATTCAGATAGGGAATACAGCATCGGTGATCTTGCCAAGCGCACTGGCGTGAAGGTTGTGACGATCCGTTATTATGAGAAAATAGGCATGATGCCTAAGCCACCCCGTAGTGAAGGAGGGCAACGAGTGTATGATCACGAGAATCTGAGACGGCTGAGCTTCATACGCCGCAGCCGAGAACTCGGATTTTCCCTCAGCGAAGTTGAAGCACTCTTACAGCTGGAAAAAAGCGCCGACTTTACCTGCGATGAGGTCAAGGCGCTAACTCTTGAGCACGTTGCCGATATTCGCCTCAAGATTACTGATCTTAGGCGGATGGAGCGCACCCTTAAAGAAATGGCAGCTCAATGCGATAAGGGCGAAATTTCGAGCTGCCCCATCCTTGATACCTTAGCGGCAAACTGAAACCGCCCCCATCATGGGGGCGGTTTTTGCGTATGGCGAACCCTCAGATTTCCACGCTGTATTCCACTTGCTCCGAGCAATCGTATTTGCCCTGAAGGAAGAGGTAGCTGCCAACGGTCGGATGAATGATGAGGTAGCAAACATCATGCGGCCAATCTTCAATCTGCGGCACTTCGCAGCGCAGGTTGACGGTATGGATATGGGGGTTGCCGATTATAAAGCTGCGGGCGGCCTCAATGGCAGCCACCTGTTCGGCGGTCAGTTCCAGCGCCAGTGTCTCGGGCATTTCAGGCATATCGTCACGCCAGTAAGAAAGCTGTGCTGTAAGTTGGATAGGTTTGGTCATGGTTCGGTTTCTCCCGATTTGATTATGGTTGTTGGCCACGTCGCCCGCCGCTCCGATCAAGGTCGGGCGACGGGCTGGCGGCGGGTCATTAGCGGTTCCAGATCAGCAGGTGCTGGCCGTCACGCTCGACGAGGTTGGCGTAAACTGGGGCGGTGAAGCTCGGGTCGTCGAGGCGGACTGAGAGGTAGGCGTTGCCGCTCTTGCTCTTGCGCTTCCAAGCGCCGCCGATCTCGATGCCGTCTTCAGCGATTACGCGGAAGTCGGGAGCCTTGCCCTTGGTGTTATCGGCGGGGCTGATCGTCAGCTTCGATTTCAGAGCCAGCGTGTGGATTTCGCCGATGTAGCCGGTCTCGGTTTTGGTGAAAGTTGCGATGGTGGTCATGGTATGTTTCTCCTGCTTTGGTTCGGAAGCCCGCGACAGTCGCGGGCCTTTCCATGGCCAAAATGAGAGACCGTCTCAGCCGGGCGCTGCACCCGCAGGGCCGAAACGCAGTGGAGGACGGCAAGCGGCCTGTTTCTTGTTTCGCGAGGAATGGCCGAAGGCCAGGGGATGAAACTGGCAAGCGCGCCGTTGCGGCGACTGGCGACGGGATCAATGACTGGCCATGTGAGGAAAGGCAGCGATGGGATGCGGCCAGGACAAAACGCCCCTGAGAGACACCCCTGCACCGCCCGTCGATCTGAAAGCTCAGTGACGGCCATCGAGCGAAGCCGCGATAGCTTCGATCCCGACATGACGCCCCCGCATGCCGCCAAAGGCAATCAAGCCTCGCTCTGATAGTCGATATCAGAACGGATGAGAGATTGGTGCTGAGTGTCCTAGCCAGCGCAACACCATCGGATCGCGCCGCGTAACAAGAGCTTTGCCCCTGCTCGTTCCCAACCTCCCACATTTGACGGATCGCCTGTCGCAGATATGCGATAGCCCCCAGCCCCGCCAACCCCGTCCAGCTCACCCATTCGGGCGGCGGAGGGGTTCCCCGCTGACTGCATCATCGGTGGCAGGACTGAGAGACCATCCCCCTGTTTCTTCGCGAGCGACCGCCACGGCGGAGGTTGCAGTAACGAACGAAAGGGTAAGCTCATGCCAATCCTTGGCACCTTCCTCAAAGACGGTGACTGCCTGACCGGCATCATCCGCACCTCAACCACTCAGGCACGTCTGACCTTCACACCTGACAGCGGCGGCATCTTGATCGCCAGCATCGACGGCCAGCCGGTTGGTCATGCCGAGCCTCGCCCGAGCGGCGACGGCATAACCTGCTTCGTGGTTTACCTCCGACCAGAGGTTCTGCCTGAAGCACCATTCGCTGCACTGGTCGCCAAAGCCTGTGTCTTTGTCCTGAGCACATGCCGCTAGCCACCGTTGCAAAAGAAAAGCCCTCCCGAGTTCGGGAGGGCTTTCATGCGTCTGAGCGCTACCACCAAGACGAGTAAAACACCGTCTTACCTTCCTCGATCGCAGCACGAGCCTTGACGACGAAGGCCAGGTCGTCGTCAGATTCGCTGCCATCACTGGCTCCGAAGAAGAAGCCACTGGTCGGTGGAAGGTTGCCAGCTTCGATGTCGATCTCAAGCTGATGGATATCATCAGCGTCGAGGGCGACCGAAACGCAGTTGAAGGTATCTTCCTTACCGCCCTTTTCGCGGTAAAGGCGCTCCATCCAGCCGTGAAGGTTGGGATGCTTGCGCCAGTAGTGAATCTGGCTGGCATCGTCAGGCTCGCGAAAGTCCGTTGACTGCGGTGGGTTCTGGTTAGTGGTGAAGGCGTACATATCTAGGCCCATGGTCGATTTTCCTTTCGATTGATTGTTGCTATCCCGAAGGACGCCAACCAAAAGGCAGGGGGCTGAAGCCGCGGCTGTCCTGAGCAACACGGGCCATTGGCAAGCTCTGCTTGTCATGGCTGGCGCGGGCAGCTCATGGATAGCGAGGCGTCGCCTGCCACAACGGCGTAAATATGAGGGCAGGGACAATGAGGATGGAGACGATAAGCATGCGCCTTATCGGGTTGACTCAGAAACACAGAAAAGGTGAGATACCAGGACAATGGAAAGGAAAATCGAAGATGCGTGAGCAAGCTAACACTGCGAATAGGTTTGTTGATGACTTTGCTAAGAAAGCAGGCGTCAACCGAGAGCAAGCAATTGATGTAATACAGAAGTATCAAGCCGTCCATGCGTGCAAGTGTGGCATCGCAACTTGCAGCGGCCATGATCTTTGCCACGGCTGATCCAATCTTATGAGTGATCTTCTTCAGGTCAGAACAATTGAAAAGCTTGAGAGCAAAGTTGACTATGTGGGCCTGATTGATGCTGGCCTTGTAGCCCCCTCACCCCGCGCGGCGGTCAAAAGGATCGAAGCAAGGTACGGCGAAATGCCCAACAGGTTGGGCATAAACTGTCAGGGCCTTGACCACATTCGTCGAACTATCTCCGAGCTCGCTAATAACGAAGATATATGTCATGCTCTATCAATCGTTGCGCCTCATACGCATTGGCCGCCAGCACCGGTCATTCATCGGTTTGACGCTGAAGCGGAATGCTATTGGGTCGGACCAGGTCATGGAACGGGACCATTCCGTGCAATAAGTTTTACCTTCCACTCCGATGGACCAATCCCCTATGAATGGGCGGATAGCTCCTGTGATTTGTCGGATGGAGAGATGAAGAGAGTCTGGCAATTCATCATTGAGCTGAATAGTCAGGTCATCCATGCTGAATGGTTCTCAGCCCCTTACCCATTCGGGTTGTCAGTAAATTTCCGCTTTAAGTCACCTTTTTCTAACGCTTCATTCTCAACACACGAGAGACCAACCAACAAAGGCAAGCATTGGTCATGTGTTGAGAGGGTCATCTCCACTGACAACCTAAATGATGTCCATCGTGACCAAGTGGGCTGGTCATCAGCAATTCCACCGAAAATTTCAGAAGAAGATCAGGAAGCGCTGAATGTGTTGAACGGCATGCTATCGGAATTGCCTGCCAGTGAAGTGGAAGCAATTCTTGCTACTGAGTTTAAAGGCTAACCGCACAGTCAATCAGTCCGATGCGCTGACCATTCAACGTGTCAGTTAGTCCCTCTTCCTTCCAGACATAAGAGAACGCAGCTCTGCTGCGTTTGATCAAACATGTCGAGAGGAAGAAAAATGAAACAAAGCTCACCTGAAACACAATCAGCACTGCTGGATGCAATCCGTTGCGGAAATCTAGAGGTTATCAACGATCTGGCTCAATCAGGGGCAGACCTGACTGTGGCAGACAATAAAGGCTGGACGCCTGCCTACATGGCAGCGCGGTCGGGTGATGTCGGGGTCATAGAAATCGTGGCCAATCATGGAGGAGACTTCGTAAGCAAAGTCGCATTCGGCCGCACGGCAGCACACGCAGCATCTATTTCAGGATCGGCAGATGCCATCCAGTTCGTTGCGAAGCTCGGCGGAGATTTTAAGGCAGTCGATGACGACGGTCGCACGACCGCGCATGCGGCGGCACGCTCAGGAAACGTAGAAGCAATCCGAGCAGTTTTCGCACTAGGTGCGGATTTCAGTGCCTCGGACAAGTCTGGAGAGACAACACTTCAAGCGGCTGAAAAATCCGGCTCCGAGGAAGCTGTTGCGGAAGTTCGAAAGATACTGGCTAGCCATTGAGGCGTCGGCGTTTATCGGCTTGACGTTCAGGCGGCGGCACCAAGCCAAGCGCTGAAGCCTTCAAAACGGTCGTCATATTCGTTGCCATATTGAGCCTCGGCCATGGCTGAGAAAACATCCCCTGGCGCAACGCCGTTGTTGTATGCGGTGGTAATATCGCAAAGCTGTTCGTGGGTGGCGGGTTCGCCGAATTCGGCAATCAGCATCATGTCCACTTCGTAGGTGTATTCATCCCAGCTCATGTCGAGGTGTTTTTCGTTGGTGTAAGTCATTGGTCTCGTCCTTTCGATTTTGGTTGTGGCCGGGGGTCGTTCGGCCTTTCTGGCAACCAAAGGGCGGGGGCTTCAGGCGGACGAATGCACCCGAAGGGACGAAACGAAGTGGAGGACGGGAAGCGGACTGTTTCTTGTTCCGCGAGGAAGTCGCCGTCAGGCGACGGGGAAGAAACTGACTGCGCGCCGTTGCATCGGACGCCGCCCCCGCAAGGGTGCCAGTGAGTAAAGGCCAGGGCGACTTCGGCCAGCAGTCGAAAGGATCTTCAGGAGACCAAGTCCCCCACGAAAACCGACATGAAGAGCGGTCGGGAGAGCACCGTGGTCATTATAGAGCTGCTTCGCCGCGCCCTCCCCCTCGATTTGCGACAAAGAAAAACCCGCCTCAGCATTGGGCTGAGACGGGCAATTCGGATAGCTAGACGAACTCAGAGCAGCGACATCTGACGCGAGACGGCTTCGAGCTCCTTCCATTTCGGCGATTTGGCTGCGTCATCCAGCCAGCCTTGGACGAAGGCAACGGGGCCACCTTGGTCGTCGATGAACTTGGCGGGGATGAAGTGCGAACGATAGCCTGTCTCGGTGACGGGCAATGCTCGGCGGGGCTCCTCCAGCGACATTAACTCTAGATGCGCCATGCACTCGCCATAGATTTCCTCGTAGGATGGCGACCAGCTGGGGCAATACCGCACCTCGATGCGATATCCCTGCCAGTCCAGCTGATGGGTTTCGACCGCCTTTCTATTGGTAGTGCTCATAGCGTGCACCCTTTCATCACCTCTTTGCGCGCCTTGTTCAGTGCCTCTGGGTCTTCGGTGATATGGCCAGTGGCGGCAGCGGCGCGGGCATAGACCCAAAGCCAGTTGGTGCTCCTAAAGTGTCGGTCTCGCTCGATGCGCAAACCAGCAGGCCCGCGCACGCCTTCCAGCTCACTCAAGCGCACCGAGCCAAGCTCGGGGCTGCCAATACCAAGGTCACACAGACCGAAGGCGATGTCCTCGTCTTCAGGGTCAAGCTCAGTCAGCAGCCAAGTGGCTGCGCCCCAAGGGGCAAAGAGCTTAACAACGGGCGAGAAATGCACGGTGTCTTCGCCCTCAGCCATTCGGCGCGCGTTGATTTGTCCATGGGTTATGAGTTGGGTTCGCTGTTCTTTGGTCAGCAATTTCATGGGGGCAGTCCTCCTTGATGGTTCAAGGCGAAAGACAGGTCGGCTCCATGCCGACCCGCCCAATCGGCAAAGCCGATCGCGCCTGACCCTCTGCCCAGCGGCGAGCGTCACAATCGGTGACAGCGGTATCCAAAGTGATGCGAGCGCCAGCCGAGCGACAAGCGGCAAGAAAGCCGCCCCGCCACAAGGCAGCCACAAGCTGTCTCGAAGGGGTGAATCCGACGCCACCCGAACGGTGGGCAAAGTGATTTCCGAATTTTCAGTCGCGGGCAGCGGCGGACGGCGACCTTGCAAGCGGTCGTGGCTGGCATAAGCTCGAAGGTGAGGGTCAAGCAAAGAACGCCGCAGCGGCACGCTGCGACCATTCACCGGGGGCGTTGCGGGGGCTCCCCGCATGAAGGGGTGACAGAAAACGGCGCAAGAACAGGCTTGCGGCGGTTGCAGGCAGGGGAAGGCTTTCCCCAACAAAAAAATGGACTTTTCCGCCAAATGTCAATATGATTTCAATGTGACATCATAGTGGATTCATGGCATGGCAGAGCGAAACGGGGATAAGTGCAGGGTTCCTGTGACCATAAGGATACCCGAAGCAATCCTGAAAGAGATCGATGACCAGGTCGAGCAGGAGGAGCTGCCAATTTCGCGCAATCACTGGATCGTGGAGGCGCTCGTGGAAAAGCTGAAGAAAAACCATAACGGAAATTGATGCGATGGCGCGAAGCGACCTCTTAATCTCTCTGGTGAAAGCCAGTGTCGGCGGCGACAGAACTGCCGTTCGCTCCGCTGTGGAGAACATCATCGCTGAAGAAAAAGGCAAGCAACACAACGTCCTCGCCGAACGGCTCTCGCGCGCGCTTCAAACCAATGGCAACGGAAGTCGGGCGCTTCCCCCCTCGGGTTATGAAACCCAAAGCAAGGTTCGCGAAGCGCTGGCTGAGGTCACGCCAAAACATCGCCTCGACGACTTAGTGTTGAACGAGCGGACTCGGCAAAATGTAGACCAGCTTATCGAAGAGCAGCAACGCGCAAGCTTGCTTCGCGCGCATGGGCTGGACCCTCGCCACCGTGTTATGCTCGTCGGACCACCAGGAAATGGCAAAACCTCGCTCGCAGAAGCCATTGCAGAGGCTCTTGCCGTACCTTTCTTCATCATTCGCTACGAAGCTCTCATTGGAAGCTATCTTGGCGAAACCGCTCAACGCTTGAAGCGGGTCTTTGACTTTATCCGCACAACACCCTGTGTTGTGTTTTTTGATGAGTTTGATGCAGTCGGTAAGGAGCGTGGAGACCTACACGAGACAGGTGAAATCAAGAGGGTCGTTTCCTCTCTCCTCATGCACGTCGACGAATTGCCGAGCTATGCGGTAATCATCGCTGCGTCGAACCATGCAGAGCTTCTCGACCGCGCCGTATGGCGCAGATTTCAGCTTCGGCTGAACTTGCCCGCTCCAACTGCAAAAGAGCTCCAAACCTATCTGGAAAAGCACTTCCAACAGTTTGATGGTTCGCCGGGAATTTCACCTGCAAACGTCGTCAAACGGCTGGGTTCGGTGAGCTACGCAGAAGCCGAAGAATTCATTTTGGATATCCGGCGTAGAGAGGTTCTTTCTATGCGTGAGAAGCCGCTCAAGTCGATACTGAGTGAACAGCTTCAAGCGTGGGAGGACCGCGCGCAACCAAAAAACCAAAGTTCAAAAGCGGCGGAATAATGAATGGCAGAGCGTCCTCTTCTCAGTTTACCGAACCCCACCAGGGAATCTCCCAAAGGTAGGGCCGCCGTTATAGTCGAAAAGGTACGTCCCGCCGGAGCGGAACGCCAAGGTCAGAGACTTGGGCCAAAATTTGAAAGGCTGTCTGAGGTTCTCCCGGACCCTCAGCAGCTAGCGGAGCTCAGAAACGATCCTGCGGCAATTGCGCCCGAACGAGCCCTAGTCTTCGAAATTGCAAGTGAAGTGGTCGATTTCGACCGTGCGCGGCGCAACGTGCCGGGCTTGGAATTTTTGGGCGAAGATCAAGACGAAGTTGCTCCAGATGAGGATTTCGTTGTCGAGGACAAACCTGACAAGGCAATTCGTCGCCGTATCTACTTCACCATGCCAGACGCAACCGCTTTGCGCGAAATTGTCAGTTTGTGGAAGCGATACCAAGCAGGTGAAGACCTCGGATACGGACGTACGGAGTGGAAGAAGGTATTCGACCACTTGGCAGATATACGGCCATGGGGGCCTCAAGATCGAATTACCGAAGAAGCCAAAGCCGACTGGATTAGGCATCTGGAGGAAGCCCCCGATGAGCCGATTCCGCTTGAAGTAGAATTTTGGTATCGGACAAGTGCACCACTTCGAGAAACCGCGCATCAGAAATTCAAAGAAATGGTTGCTGAGGCTGGAGGTGAGATTCTCGATCAGGCGACCATCCCAGAAATTCGCTATGATGCAGCACTTCTGCAAGTTCGGCCTGAATACGTCCGAGGGATTTTGGACAATCCAGACCTCGGACTAGCGGCATTCGACGAAGTGATGGTGTTGCGGCCTCAATCGCTAGTGACTGATCCGCAAGAACTGGATTTCGCTGAAGCCGAAGACGCTGATGCCGAAGATGCACCCGACCCAGCCCAAGCGCCCCGAGCGGCTTTGCTCGATGGGCTTCCGATGGCGCAGCATACAAAATTGGCAGATCGGCTTTCGGTTGATGATCCCGATGATTTTGCTGCCGAATACGGACAGGCAAGTGAGCAAATTCACGGCACAAGCATGGCCTCACTTATCGTGCATGGAGACCTGAATGCACCGACGCCGAGCACGCCCGTCCGCAGCCAACTCTACGTTCGCCCTGTCATGTTCCCACAGCAAGTGGGATTCGATGGCCAACGGCGCGAGCTTATGCCGCCAAACAAGCTGGCGATCGATCTCGTTTGGCGGAGCTTCCTCAGGATGTTTGTCGGCGAAGGCGATGCTGAGCCAACTGCACCCAACGTCAAAGTGGTCAATCTATCGCTCGGTGATCTGAACCGTCGCTTTTCGGGTGTCTTGAGTCCTTGGGCACGCCTGATTGACTACCTCTCGTGGGAGTACGGCGTTTTGGTTCTCGTCAGCGCCGGCAATATCCCAGATCCCATACCATTGGGTGACGTAGCCGCGTGGGCCGACTTCGAAGCTGCCACAGCCGAAGAACGCGAAACCATTTTGCTGCGAGCAATCCTTCGGCAACGCGCAACCCGCCGCCTGCTATCACCATCCGAAGGCATGAACGCACTAACTGTTGGCGCGTGCCACGCAGATACTATCGAACCTAACGGATCGGGGCCAATGGCTCTCGACCCCTATGAAACAGAGTGCCTGCCTAACCCAAGTTCCGCGCTCGGACTCGGCTATTTGCGAGGCGTAAAACCCGAAATCTTGCTCCCCGGCGGTCGAGAGCATATTCGAACAACAAGTAATCTGGCGCCGATATCAGTTTATCCGGTCGCGCAACCAGGCCGCTTTTTTGGGATCGGCGCTGCTGCGCCCGGTCCGAGTGGCGAATTGACAAGAAAGCTCAACTTTAGCGGCACGAGTGTAGCGACCGCATTGGCCACACACAGCGCCCTAAAGGTTCTTGAAGTACTGGATGAAATTCCGGCAGAACCGCCTCATCCAAGCGTGAATGAAGCTTTCCATGCCGTAATCGCAAAAACATTGCTGGTTCATGCTGCAAAATGGGATGACGGCCTGGCAAACAAGATCGCCGAAATTTCGAAAGAGCTCGGGAACACTTACTGGGAGCACCAGAGGGAAGACGCCACTCGATTCTTGGGGTTTGGGATGGTCGATATCGGGAAGGTCGTGGACTGCACCGAACGGCGCGCGACCATGATTGGATGGAATACCATTCACGCTAAAGAGACAGATGAATTCCGGATTCCCCTTCCGCCCCAACTCGAAAATATGGCTGGCTTCAGAGCAGTTACCGCGACGGTCGGATGGTTTACGCCGCTCAACACCGACCATCGAATGTACCGGATGGCGAAGTTTGAGGTTCAGCCCGGGAGTGACAAAGACCTGTCACTAGGTATCAGCAACTCAAAGCAGCAGCCACCACCCAATGCCTTTGGTCGAGGCACCGTTTTCCATCGCCGGTGGGAAGGTAACGAAGCCAAGGCGTTTGTCGACAATGGCGATCTGGTCTTGAAAGTCGCCTGCAAGGCGGCTGCAGGCGATCTGGATGATGCTATACCCTATGGGCTGGCTGTCACGGTTGAAGTTGGCGAAGATGTAGCGGTGCCGGTTTACGAGGAAATTCGTGAGCGCTTGCGCCAACTGATTGGGGTACCAGTTAGAGCATAAGGCCGCCTAAGCGGCGGCCTCAAGTTGGTCAGCATTCGTAGCTTCGACATGAAGCCCAGCTAGAAAATCAGCGGCTTTCGAAGCCTGCGATGCAGCGGTGAAGATGGCCTTCTTGTCGGCCTTAAGTACCTTCAGCCAGTGATCCACATAGGCTGCATGGTCAGGGCGCGGCTGCGGTGAAATCCCGATATCGGCGCAGAGGAACGCTGAACCCAGCTCAGCAACGAGTTCTTCCATGGCATAGGCTTCGTCACCAAAGCGTTTGCCAAATTCGCGCTCGCAACGCTTCTTGTGGCCAGTCCAATGGGTCAGCTCATGCAGGAGCGTCCCATAGTAGGCTTCAGTCGGTGTGCTGGTATCCGTGCCAAGGAAGCGCTCACGCTCGGGCATCTGGATGAAATCCTGATTGGGATTGTAGTAGGCACGGGCACCGCCGTGACGCACGAGAGCCTTGCTCGCAGCAACAAAGGCTTCAGCCTGCTCGATGGGCGTAGCGGGATTCTCAGGAATGGGCAGCGGTTCGCGCTCATAGCCATCGACCTGCTCGGCGTTGAAGACGGTGGATGCGCGCGCCATGAGGCGGGTCTCGGTCGAGGTCATGCCGGTATCAGCATCCTGATCTTCAAATTCCAGCTCTTTGTAGAAGACGACAAGAGAGCCCTTCTCGCCTTTGCGAACTTGGCATCCACGGTTCTGCCACTGGCGATAGGTGCCCCATACGCCTTCAGTGTAGCCGCGCGCTTCGCCCGCAACCCAGAGGTTGAGGATATTGACACCACGATAGTGCGCGCGCGTGTCGATATTGACGGGGCGATTGAGCCCCTTGCCCGAGCGGTGCCATGGCATCTGCCATTCGCCAGCTCCCGCTTCGATCGCGGCGATGATATTATCCGTCACCTGCTGATGAACGTCGCGGCGTTCCACATTTGTGCGTCGTGAGCGACGTGATTTCGTTTTGGTCGTCATTGGTCTTGCCTCCTTTGCTGTTGGAGGCCGCGCTTGATCGCGGCCTTTCGTGAGGCTCGAACAAGCGGACGGGAGGCTGCGCGCACCCCCAAGGAACTTGAAGGGGCGGCAGCGAAGCGAACGAGGGCAAGGAAGCCGTTTCTTGAAGCGCAGCGGCGCGAGGAGACGTTCACTAAAACGGCGGGGAAGAAACTGCTGACGCGCCTTTGCGCGCCTGAAGCCGACCAGACGCTAGACAGCCATCACAAGGGAAAGGCCGCCAAGTAAGGCATCAGGCAAAGGAAGATTAGGTGAGACCAAGAGCCCGGAAACGGTGCGTGAACGAGTAAATCGCGGAAAACGCCTGCAATCCTGAAAACGGCGGTTATAGTCTTCGCATCATCAGCGCAGAGCGCGTCAAGTATGGGAGAAGATCATGGACCCAGGGGCGTTTTTCTTGTTGGTCGGTATCGGTTTTGCCGTCTACCTCTTCTATCACGTCAGGAAGAGCTACCGCGAAGGCTATCAGCGCGGACAGGCACAAGCGGTCGAAAAAGGGGCGAAGCCGTGGGGCAAGCCGATGGGCTTTGCTTACGGCAGTGCCTACATCATGACACCGGAGCAGATTATCGGTGCGGGGATTGGCCTCGCGCCGGTTGAGTTTCAGCGCCGCTTGAACAACCGCGAACAGAGTTTCCTGCTGCTGGGCCAGACCGGCTATCAGAACAAGTTTGCGGTCAATACCTTTGAAGGCGACGGGCACCTGCTGACGATTGCGCCGACAAGATCCGGTAAGGGCGTGGGTGCGGTCATCCCCAACCTGTTGTTCTATGGCGGTTCGATGGTTGTGAACGACATCAAGGGCGAGAATTACGCCGTTACGGCGGACTGGCGGAGGCAGATGGGCCAAAGGGTGCTGAAGTTTGCACCGTTCGATGATGATACCGACTGCTGGAACCCGTTCGATCTGATTGAGGAAGGCGATGAAGCGTGGGAGGACGCGCGCACGTTTGCCGAGCTGTTGCTGCCCGAGCGAACGCAGAATGAGGAATTCTGGAACAACGAAGCGCGAAACCTGCTGGCCGGCGTCATTCTCTACATTCATTCGCAGTTGCCTGAGGAAGAGCATACCATGTGGCAGCTACGGCATTTCCTGACGATGGAACGTGAGGAATTCGAGCTCTTCCTCAGGGAGAAGATGCTGGAGTGCGAAAACTTACAGGTTCGCCGCGCTGCGTCGTCATTCCTTCAAGCCGATATCAAGGTGCAGTCTGGCATTCTGAGCACGCTTAATTCGCACATGGGCATCTGGGACAGCCCGCGCCTGCAACGCATGATGGCGACAAACACCTATCGGCTGCCAAGAATGCTCTATGAGCCGATGACGGTCTATTTCTCCATCCCGCCAGGGAAGCTTGAGAGCTATGCGCCCGTTATCCGCCTGTTCATGGGCATGCTGGTCAAGCATTTCTCGGGCTACACAGGCAGAGGCGATTACCCTGTGCTGTTCATGCTGGATGAGTTTCCCGCCTTGGGGCGGATGAAAGTCATCGAGGAAGGCATGACGTACATGGCGGGCTACGGCATCAGCTTCTGGCTGTTCGCCCAAGACCTAAAGCAGTTGGCTGCGGTCTATGGCGACAAGGCCCAGTCCATAATCTCGAATTGCGCCGTGAAGCAGTTCTTTGGCGTTGCTGACGTGGAGACAGCCCAGCTCGTTAGCCTGATGTCGGGTGAGACGACGATACCCACGATCAGCTATTCCAACGAGGCGGGCCTGACCGTCAATAATGGAAGCATGACGTTGTCGTCGGGGGCACGACCTCTGATTACACCGAACGAAGCGATGAACCTGCCAAACGCGCACCAGTTTCTCTTCTATCGCGGCCAGCAGCTGGTTTCGTCGGTAAAGGTCAATTATCTTACCGATGATCTGTTCAAGGATCGCGATGGTAGACCGATCTACGATGAGAACCCATTTCATCGGTAGGGAATGAAAAAACCGCACCGGCGGTATTCCGTCCGGTGCGGCCAGTTCCCCCTCTATCTGGCCGAAGGCCTATTCAACGTTTTCGAGCGTCTCCGCCTGTGACCGGGGTTCCTCAGGAACGTCCCGCACGGGGCGATGGCTCTTCAGCCACTCGATGAATCGGTTCCGATCTATGTAGATGCGTGATCCGATACGAATGAGGCAGGCTTCGAAGCCGTTGCTTTTGCCGTTGTATATCCACCAGCGGACAGTCTTTTCGCCAAAGGCTGGAAAGGCCGTCACCAGCTGGTCGATGGTCAGGATGTTCTCTCCATCCATGAGCAGACCCTTTCATTTGACATAATGGTCTTAATCTTATGGAGGTCGGCAGAAATCCGCCAAAGTTGACACTGACCCTATGGTGTCTGACCCGATTGGTTGGGAACTGCCAGTTACTGCACGTTCCCGTGTATGCTGGTCGCATCCGTCAGTAAGTGTCGGGCGATACTAATTTATCTGCCGTCAGCTGGAACGGCGGGAGCAGATTTGCCCTCCAGGCTCGCCTGCACGAGTTCAGCGAGGAACGTCGCGAAGGGCTCGATATCTGCGTCAACGCTGGCGCTCTCAAGTGCCTGCATATAGCGATTGCGATCTTCCACACTGATGACCGTCCATGGATAACCGCCTGAGGCGAGCATGAGGTTCATCAGAAAGCGCGCGACGCGGCCATTCCCATCTGGATAAGGGTGAATGTAGCCGAAAAGCCAATGTCCAAGCACGGCTCGGACAGATGCTTCGGGTTCCTGTGCTAGCAGTTCGAACAATGTCGGCATGGCATCTAGCACAACCTCCCTACGCGGCGGCACATGGCGCGACGCTTGGATGAAGACTGCGTCGTTGCGGTAGCCTGCAAGCGTATCCGCTCCGATGAGACCTGCGGCAACGCATGGCTGAAACAATTCCCGATACCAATTACGGTGTGCCGTGCTGGCGAGCTTACCTGCGTCGGCTCCTGAAATGACCTTCTCAACATCGGCTTTGACGGCCTGAAAGGCCTGCCAGTAGCCGCGCGCGGCAAGCCCGTCGCGAGCTGCGCGATCACCTTCAATATCGTGAGGATTCCAATCCCCCGCCCTCACCCGCTGGATCAAATCCGGTGAGACGCGATATCCTTCGATAGAGAGAGAGTGGTAGGCGTCGCTTGTATAGACGTCATCGATGTTCCCCAGATACGCCACTTTGTCGGCGGGTAGTCCGGGCGCTGCGGGGAAGAGCTCGATCACCTTATTACGATGGGTTTCCCAGAGCACCTGCAAGCGGGCGACGATGGGAGATGGTGTGCGGGAAACCTCGCCGAAATGGCGTTCAGCTTCGAAGGGATCATTTTCACGGACGTTGAAATCGGCAGCGCCCATCGTCGCAACGATCTCATTGGCGATTTCAGGCTTTCCGATGCGTCGAAAAGCTCCGGAGAGACGCCCGGCTATAGTCGAGTGACCTCCGGTGAGAAGACGACGGAGTAAGTCGCTTGCATCCGATACGCCCGATAGAATGACCTGCGCTTCGACTGGATAGCGCTGGTAGAAGCCTTCGGAGACCTTGAGCAGCGCAGCGGGTGCGGCGTAGATGCGCAAGCCATCCTTTTCGAGGATATCTCCCTTTGGGGGCATATCGGCTTGCTTCAGATCATAAAGGGAAGTGCCAAAGGGAAGCTGGACGGTGTTGTTCGTTCCTTTGGGGCTGTAGATGATAACCTGATTGGGAATGACGGTATGCCCTGCTTGTATCAGGAGGGACTGATCGGGTGAGAGATGCCAATCCTGCCCAAACCGTTCCTGGCAGTAGTACGCACAGAACTCCCAGAAAGAAGCATACCAAGGGGTCGTATCCCCGGCACGCTCACCAGGGTTGGCTGAAATCAACCAGCCCTTCATCACGTCTTGTAGAAAGCCGTTCTTGATCAACCGCTCGCGATGCGCGCGCGTGAACTCCTTGGATTGAAATACGCGGCGTCCTTCGTCCTGTAGCTTCTTCAGGGCGTCGAGTGCGTCTGCTAGCTTTTGGTACGGCTCTGTCAAAAGGTCTCCATCTGCGCGATTGCAAGTTTTTAGTGTCGCGCGATAACAAGTGTATTATGCCGGGCAGGTGCAAGTCAATCGTGTTGTGCGCGCACAAGTATTTTATGCTGCGCATCAGCAAGTGGATTCTGCACGTACAACCGCAGTCTCACACCGCCGGACCACCTCGAATGACCGATGGATGAGGCAAATCGGGTAGATATGGCCGCTCCACCGGTCATTTTGCGCCATACGCAGAAAGGGCCTGGCCGCGAGGCCAAGCCCTTGAAAATGGTTGCGGGGGCAGGATTTGAACCTGCGACCTACAGGTTATGAGCCTGTCGAGCTACCGGACTGCTCCACCCCGCGTCATCAATCAAAATATGGGATGGTTTTGCAAAACTTTCAACCGCCTCAGCTCGATCGCTGGGTGTTGAGATTTGCTGTCGGCAACTGTGCCAATTTTTATCTTACTGTGCCAAAATTGTGCCAAATGCAAAAATAAGGGGCTAGCTTTTCAGCTAACCCCTTGATTTG
>TARA_R110002110_G_scaffold12493_1_pt1 | contig 35338 bp, 21 predicted proteins | sample TARA_R110002110 | Tara Oceans TARA_R110002110 (sample SAMEA4397330) | marine metagenome | biome: Polar Biome; feature: [SRF] surface water layer (ENVO:00010504); material: water (ENVO:00002006), including particulate matter (ENVO:01000060) such as... | depth 5 m | reverse complement strand
TTGTGTTCATGACGTGAGTGCCCCCGTTGTTGGTGGAGACCCAAAATACTTTAGCCTATCTTGCCATACACGAATCAAGAGATTTGTTTTAGTGGCCAATAGCTAAATGAAATAAAGGGTAAGGTATAAGCTCGGTGCTTAGCAAATTAATTTTCTAGATTTACCGATAAAGGTTCTCGTGCTAATTCAGAGACACCATAATCAAAAAAACTTGCCTTGGGTGGTTGTTTCTCACTAAGCGCCCCTCAGGATGACTCGGTGCTTTGCACCTCGTGAAAAACAGCTACCGCTATGTTTTTTCGAACCGACTTTTTAAACGGAGGTTCTCATACCCATTTAAAAGCACCATAAACAAAAAAACCACCTAATGGTGGTTGTTTTGTTTATGGCGCGCCCGGAAGGATTCGAACCTCCGACCCTCAAGTTCGTAGCCTGATACTCTATCCAGCTGAGCTACGGGCGCAACGGGGGGAATTATCTACCATATCGCCCCCATCGTCAAGACCATTATTCATTTTATATTGGGAATTTTTCTTACTATAAATTGTAAGTTACGCCACTCTTTACCAATTCCAAAAAAATGCCCACCCAACGTAGTTGGGTGAAACTATTTTATAGACTTCGGGAGGGATGGACTCGGGGCATCCCTGCCCCTCGGGACTTCGTCCCGCGCTGCGCGCGTCAAAAACGGCTCCTGCCGTTTTTTCGAACCCAACCATTCTAAAATCGAGGCTTCGAACCCCACACTTTGTCAATTTCCAAAAAAAAATGCCCACCCAACTACGTTGGGTGAGCATTTTTTTGAAATCTGGCGGAGAGGGAGGGATTCGAACCCTCGATAGAGGTATGAGCCCTATACTCCCTTAGCAGGGGAGCGCCTTCAGCCACTCGGCCACCTCTCCAATTCAGAGCGCATAATACCATTATGAAGCTCATAGGTTAAGCCAAAATAGCTGATTATTAAGATTTTTTTTCACAAAAATTATAAGCCACTTTTTGTTTGCTAGCTTTATAATTAGTATTATTCAAAATCTTGCGAATCAGTACTCGCAGAACCACCCTGCTCTTTCTCTTTCTGAATACGCTGGTAAATCTCTTCGCGATGAACCGAAACTTCTTTGGGTGCGTTCACGCCAATTCTTACTTGGTTACCCTTGACACCTAAGACCGTTACTGTGACTTCATCACCGATCATTAAGGTTTCACCAATACGACGTGTCAATATGAGCATTGTCAATCTCCTTTACAACGAAACAAGACGCCTAAAGGCGTCTTGAAAAAACTACTAATTCTTTATAACGCTTTTAGGCACTTAAGCGCGACGGATACTCTTCTTCAGCTGGTGCCTCATTAAGATTGAAGGCATCATGCAGAGCTCGCACTCCTAGTTCTAAATATTTTTCGTCCATTACAACAGATACTTTAATTTCTGAAGTAGAAATAAGCTGGATATTAATACCCTCCTGTCCAAATGCCTTGAACATTGTACTGGCAATACCAGCATGAGAGCGCATACCAACGCCTACAATCGAGACTTTTGCTATTTTTGTGTCACCATGAACACTCTTCGCGCCAATCTCTTTGGCCACTTTTGTTAATATCTTTGTGGCCTGTTCATAATCCCGGCGGTGTACAGTAAATGTAAAATCTGTTGTACCGTCCGCTGCAAGATTTTGAATGATCATATCTACTTCAATATTTTCTTCACTGATTGGCAGCAATAACTTTGCAGCAATTCCAGGCATATCTGGAACACCACGAATAACGAGCTTAGCTTCCTCCCGATTGAAGGCAATACCAGATACGACAGCATGTTCCATATTTTTGTCCTCATCATAAGTAATCAATGTACCCGGGCCCTCTTCAAAAGTAGACAATACCCTAAGGGGCACATTATACTTTCCGGCAAACTCCACTGCTCTAATTTGCAGTACGTTTGCCCCTAAGCTGGCAAGCTCCAACATTTCTTCAAATGTGATACATGACATTCTTCTGGCATCGGGCACCATTCTAGGGTCGGTGGTATACACGCCATCTACATCGGTATATATTTGACACTCATCCGCCTCTAATCGCGCAGCAAGCGCTACAGCAGTCGTATCTGACCCACCACGACCTAAGGTCGTAATATTGCCATACTCATCCACACCTTGGAATCCAGCGACCACTACAACCTTACCCGCTTCTAGCTCCCGGCGAATATTCTCTTCACCAATCGCCAATATGCGAGCTTTGTTATGCTGTGTATCTGTCTGAATCGGAACCTGACATCCAGTAAAAGATATTGCAGGACAACCCAACGATTCCAAAGCCATGCAAAGTAGAGCAATCGTGCACTGCTCCCCTGTTGACAACAATACATCAAGTTCCCGTGGATGCATGCTAGAGCCTAAATCATAAGCTAATTTTTCTAGCCTATCAGTCTCATGCCCCATTGCAGAAACAACCACAACAATGTCATGGTTAGCCTGTCTAGATTGCATTATTTTCTGCGCCACATGCCGCAAGCAATCCAAGTCCTTTACCGATGTCCCACCAAACTTTTGTATTAATAAGCTCATTAACTTATCCAATCAAGGCTGAATTCTAACATGATTAAAATTTTAGGCAAATTTTCAGTGTTTTCCAAGTTATTCGACTTTTTCCTTTACCCAGTCGACAATGGAGTGCAACGCAGCATCTAGTGCTTCAGGCTTAGTACCACCAGCTTGAGCCATATCAGCTCGCCCCCCACCAGCCCCCCCAACTTGAGCCGTTAGGCTTTTTATTAGTTCACCTGCTGACACCCTGTCTGTACAATCCTTGGTCACACCGACAATCAATTGAACTTTTTGTTCGTTGACTGATGCTAAAACAACAATCCCAGTTTTTAACTTATTTTTTAAATCATCAACTAATTGTCTCATCATTTTAGGATCAGCTTGATCTAGTTTTTTAACCAGAAGTTTCATCCCGTTAATATCGATTGCATTACTGGCTAAATCTCCGCCCGTATTAGAAGCTAATTTTTGTTTTAACTGTTGGTTTTCTTTTTCCAAAGCTTTGAGCTGTATAATGGCCTGGCTTATTTTCTCACCAATATTTTTATCATCCGCTTTCAGCTGTTCTTGTATTGCCTGTAACAGATTGGCTTTATTTTTCAGCCAAGAAAATGCCCCTTCTCCAGTGACCGCTTCAATACGGCGTATACCAGCCGCGACACCGCTTTCCTGAGTAATAGCCATTAGCCCAATATCAGCCGTTCGATTTACGTGAGCACCACCACACAGCTCGACTGAAAAGCCATTCCCCATAGCCAATACTCTAACTGTTTTACCATATTTTTCGCCAAATAATGCCATTACGCCTTGTGCAATTGCATCATCGTAAGACATTTCTTTGATCTGCACTTCTGAATTTTCTAGTATTTTCTCATTGACTCGTGCTTCAATGCTCTGTAATTGCTCCGGTGTAATCGCCTCAAAATGCGAAAAATCAAATCGTAATCTGTCAGGCGAGACTAAAGAACCCTTTTGAGTGACATGCTCTCCTAAAATTTCTCTTAACGTAGCATGCAATAAATGTGTGGCGGAATGATTGCGAGTCGTTGCATTGCGTAAAGCTGGATCAACATGGGTTGTTATACTATCCCCTACTTTAATAGTGCCTTGCCTCATTATGCCAATATGCAATATAGCCTGCTGAGATTTTTGTGTATCTTGCACCTCAAAAGTGCCACTAGAAAATGTCAAAATGCCTTTATCACCTACTTGACCACCAGACTCAGCATAAAATGGCGTCTGGTCCAAAACAACTACACCTTCAGAGCCACTATCTAACTGTTCAACAAAGACGCCATTTTCCAATAAGGCAGAAACTTTGGCGGAACCACTCAAGTCAAAATAACCTGTAAAATCGCTTTTCTGTTCAACAACTATTTGATCATTATAATCCAATCCAAACTGACTCTGACTACGCGCTCTTTGCTTTTGTGCCGCCATTTGTTGCTCAAATGCAACCAGATCAATTTCTACATCTTTTTCTCTGGCAATATCCGTTGTCAGATCGATGGGAAAACCATAAGTATCATATAGTTTAAATGCAGTTTCACCAGATATCTGGCCACCACTTTTTTGCATTTCATTTTCTAGGATTTTTAAACCTTGATCTAAAGTCTTAGAAAATTGTATTTCTTCTTTTAAGATAACTTTCTCAATTTTATCCTGCATCTTAACTAATTCAGGATAAGCATCGCCCATAAGCTCAACCAAAGTGCTGACCATTTTGTGGAAAAATGGTTGGCTAGCCCCTAGCTGATGGCCATATCTTAACGCGCGTCGCATAATACGGCGCACAACATAACCTCTGCCTTCATTAGAAGGTAAAACACCATCCACAATTAAAAAACAGACTGCACGAATATGATCCGCTATAACATTGTAGCCTTTGCTGCTTTTATCAGAATTTGGTAATAATACTTGTGCTTTTTTTATTAAATTTTGAAATAGATCAGTTTCGTAGTTACTGTGTACACCCTGCATCACCGCAGCCATGCGCTCTAAGCCCATACCCGTATCTATGGAAGGCTTTGGTAAAGGTGCTAAATTTCCTTGTTTATCGCGGTTATATTGCATGAAAACTAAGTTCCAGATTTCAACATACCGATCGCCTTCTTCGTCAGGAGAGCCTGGAGGGCCACCTGCAACAGTTTCTCCATGGTCATAAAATATTTCGGAGCATGGCCCACAAGGACCTGTATCGCCCATTGACCAAAAATTATCTTTTTCACCACATCGAGACATTCTCTCCGGTGAAACTTTCAAATCTTTCAACCAAATATCTTCAGCTTCTTGATCATCTTGATATACAGTCACCCATAATTTTTCTGCTGGAATTTTAAGCTCTTGTGTCAAAAAATTCCATGCCAACTCAATCGCTTCTTTTTTAAAGTAATCACCAAAACTAAAATTGCCCATCATTTCAAAAAAAGTATGGTGCCTAGCCGTATAGCCCACATTCTCTAGATCATTATGCTTACCACCTGCACGAACGCAACGTTGTGCACTGGTTGCACGACTATAATCTCGTTTATCTTGCCCTAAAAAAACATCTTTAAACGGCACCATCCCCGCATTGGTAAACAATAATGTATCATCATTGAAAGGTACCAATGAACTACTGGCCACCATCTCATGATTATGTTTTTTAAAGTACTCTAAAAATGCTGCTCTGAGCACGCTTAATTGCATAAGACACCTTGGTAATTTATTTCAATAATCTATGTGTTTTTGTCATACCAACAAAGACAGGTATCCAGAACTTAAGAGGTACTAGATACCTGTCTTTGCTGGCATAACACTAAACGCATGTATATTTTCAGGTTTTAATATTTCTCTCACCTGATCTCTTCTAAAACCACGCTGAATTAAATGGCGTGTTTGTTTTGACTTCTCTGCTATGCTTTCGGGTGCCAGGTCATTAAAACGTTTAGCCCTTGCCATACAACCTACTTGAATCCAATCTATTGTCTGCCAATCGGCATCTAACTCTATCTCGCGCTGATGAATGCCATGTGTTTGCAGTTCCGCAATAATCTTTAATGGCCCAACGCCTCGACTACTTCGAACTCTCACAATCATGTTGATAAAACGCGACTCACTTAAAAGATCATCTTGCTCCAAATCAGATATGACTTGATCAATAGCGGACGACTCAAATCCACGTTGAGTCAATTTAAGGGAAAGCTCACGGCGAGAATGCTCTCGCCGTGCTAACAACCGAATAGCAGAATTTCTGATCGACACTTTTATTGCCCATCCGCTTAAGAGGCACTATCCTCAGCCGTCTTTTTCACACGCCGAGTTTCTTTTTTAGCGGCTAATTTAGATGCTGGCGACTCTGCTGAAGGCTCCGCTGTTTTAGACTTTTCTTGCACTGTCTCTGGTAATAATTGCAAACGAATTTGATATTCAAGCTCTTTTGCTATTTCTGGATTTTCTCTAAAGAAACCCTGGGCATTTTCTTTACCTTGGCCAATACGTGTTCCTTGATAACTATACCAAGCACCAGCCTTATCCACTAAACCAAGCTTAACACCAAAATCTAATACCTCACCTAAGCGGGAGATGCCTTTGCCATATATAATTTCAAATTCAGCTTGTTTGAAAGGTGGCGCCACTTTATTTTTGACCACTTTAACGCGCGTTTCATTTCCTACGACTTCATCCCCTTTCTTAATGGCACCTGTTCGGCGTATATCCAAACGTACAGAAGAGTAAAACTTAAGTGCATTACCCCCTGTTGTGGTTTCAGGGCTACCAAACATAACACCAATTTTCATTCTAATTTGGTTGATGAAAAAAGCCATTGTATTTGTGCGCTTTAAGTTACCAGTTAACTTTCTTAGTGCTTGTGACATCAAACGAGCTTGTAAGCCGACATGGTGATCACCCATATCGCCTTCAATTTCAGCCTTAGGTGTCAGTGCGGCAACCGAGTCAATAACAACCAGATCAATACCACCAGAGCGAACTAACATATCGGTAATTTCTAAAGCCTGCTCGCCAGTATCCGGCTGAGAGATTAATAGATCTTCTAAATTAACACCTAATTTTTCCGCGTATACAGGATCTAAAGCGTGCTCAGCATCAACAAAAGCCGCTACGCCACCTTTGCGCTGACACTCTGCAATGGCTTGTAATGTTAATGTTGTTTTACCAGAAGATTCTGGGCCATAGATTTCAACGACACGACCTCTAGGCAACCCGCCCACACCCAAGGCGATATCCAAACCTAAAGAGCCAGTGGAAATGACCTCTACATCGTTGATAGTATTTTTATCGCCCAAGCGCATCACAGAGCCCTTGCCGAATTGGCGATCAATCTGCGTTAAGGCTGCATTTAACGCTTGTTTTCTATTTTCATCCATTACAGGGCCCCTATAAGTTAAGAGATTAACAAAGCATTTAATATGTTAATCGGATATTATTGCATAAAACCCGTACAACCGTAGCAGAAAAAATTATAATTGCCAGAATAATTTAAGTTAAGCACTATACAAAGTTAGAAAAATTTATGACAAATACAAAAATCAATAAACAAACAAACCACACACCAATGATGCAACAATTTTGGGCGATCAAAGCTGATTACCCCAAAACACTATTATTTTATCGCATGGGTGATTTTTATGAATTATTTTACGATGATGCAAAAAAGGCTGCCGACTTACTAGATTTAACTTTAACCGCTCGAGGCCAGTCTGCTGGAGAGCCTATTCCAATGGCTGGGCTCCCCTACCACGCAGCAGAAAGTTATCTTTCAAAGTTAATTAAGTTAGGCGAGTCCGTCGCAATTTGCGAGCAAGTAGGGGAAGCAACCGCCAAAGGCCCGATGAAACGAGAAGTCGTACGCGTACTCACACCTGGCACGGTGACAGACGAAGCCCTATTAGATGCTCAATCTGAAACACTACTTTGTGCAGTTTATTTTAAACAAGCACGTTGTGGATTAGCCACTCTAGAGCTTGCTAGCGGACGCTTTTGTTTAACAGAATTAGATAGTGAACAAGTACCCAATGAATTAGCTCGATTACAACCAGCTGAAATATTATTACCTGATTCATTTAGCTTGGCCTCTCCTGCGCCCAAAGAAACCAAAAGTCGCATACGCCCTGAATGGGATTTTGATCATCGTGCTGGACACCGCTTATTATGCGAACAATTTGATATAAAGAATTTAAATGCTTTTGAATGTGAGTCTCTTATTCTGGCCGTACAATCTGCAGGGGCTATTTTAAGATATGTGCATGAAACCCAAGGTCGGCAATTAACCCATATTCATCGATTAGAAGTACAAAACGATCAAAATATTTTACAATTAGATAGCCGCACGCTCAGAAACCTTGAGTTGCTACAAAATCCTGAAGGTAGGCGTGACCACACCTTAATTAGCATATTAGATAAAACCAAAACGCCCATGGGCGCAAGGTTACTCAGCCGTTGGCTTAGCCGGCCAACCACAAACATACAAGTTTTAAATAATCGCTTTGATAGTATTGAGCAACTACAAATACAACATGATGTTCAAGATATTCAGACCCTATTAAAAACTATTGGTGATATGGAACGTATTCTAGCCCGAGTTGGGCTTCAAAGTGCTAGACCTCGTGATTTGGTCAAACTGAAATCATCCCTTGATGCCAGCAGTCAATTAAAAAAAATATTCAACAAGCCCTTGCCCTTTATGCACAATGCCACTTTGTGCGAACATATTGACGTTCGTACAAAGTTGGATTCTGCTATTGTGGAGAACCCACCTATGGTTGTCCGCGATGGCGGCATGATAAAAGACGGTTACGACGAAAAATTAGATGAATATAGAGAAATCAGTGAAAATACCGAAAGCTATTTAAGAAAACTAGAAATTCAAGAGCAAGAAAACACAAAACTGAGCACCTTGAAAGTAGGCTATAATCGTGTACATGGCTTCTATATAGAATTAAGCAGGCGAGAGTCTGACAAAGCACCCACCCATTACCAGCGTCGTCAGACTTTAAAAAATACTGAGCGCTTTATTACGGAAGAACTAAAATCTTTTGAAGAAAAAATCCTCTCTAGCCGAGAAAAGGCGCTCAGTCGAGAGAAAAAACTCTACGAAGAATTAGTCGCATGGTTATTAATTGATTTAAAAGCGATGCAACAAACATCCCGAATATTAGCAGAATTGGATGTATTAGTTAATTTGGCAGAACGTGCTACCACGCTACAATATGTGAGACCGACTCTTAGCCATCACAATGAAATCCACATACAAGCCGGGCGTCATCCTGTCATTGAAGAATCAACTGATGATCACTTCACACCTAATGACATGCAATTAGACTCAGATAAAAAAATGTTGTTAATTACCGGCCCCAATATGGGGGGTAAATCTACCTACATGCGTCAAGTCGCCATCATCACGATTATGGCGCATATGGGTAGCTTTGTTCCGGCTACAAGTGCCCATATTGGTAAAATTGATAGAATATTTACCCGTATTGGCGCGCAAGACAACATCGCCAAAGGACAATCCACATTCATGGTAGAAATGACTGAAGCCGCCAATATTCTACATTATGCTACTGAAAACAGTCTCGTGATTATGGATGAAATAGGCCGTGGCACGAGCACATTTGATGGCATGTCTTTGGCTTGGGCTTGCGCCTATGCTCTGAGCCAAAAAATTAAATCTTATACGCTCTTTTCAACCCACTACTTTGAGCTCACACGGTTAGCAGATAAATATGTCAATGTACATAATGTACATTTAGCCGCTGAAGAAAAAAATAATGAGCTAATTTTTTTACATCAAGTCAGTGAAGGCCCGCTCAATCGAAGTTATGGCTTGCAAGTCGCTAAATTAGCCGGCATTCCTAAAAGCGTGATAGTCTTAGCAGAGCGTATTTTAGAGAAACTAGAAAAAAGAAACCCTGAGCCTAAGCCGTCTGAACCTGTCATAGAAGATAAAACAAAAACTCAAGAGCCAAAAGAAAACATATATCTTGAACAAGATAGAATCATACGTAATAAGCTGATGACTTTAGATATTAATCAATTAAGACCCATTGATGCACTACAAATATTAAGTGAGCTACAAGCCACCACGAAATCAAAAACTCTCGAAAACTCTGATACGATAATGGTATAACCGGAGCGACATGATGGAACATACAAGTTTTATAAAATCCCTGCCTAAAGCAGAATTACATTTGCATATAGAAGGCACCCTGGAACCAGAGCTCATGTTCAAGCTGGCGACACGTAATAATATCACCCTGCCTTATAACTCTCCGGATGAAATAAGGGCTGCCTATGAGTTTAACAACCTGCAATCATTCTTAGATATATATTATCAAGGCGCATCCGTTCTACAAACAGAGCAAGACTTTTATGACCTTACAAATGCTTATTTAGACAAAGTACATGCGGACGGTGTAACGCATGTAGAAATATTTTTTGACCCCCAAACGCATACGGATAGAAATATTCCTTTTGAAACTGTGATTACCGGTATTGACCGTGCGCTTCAGCAAGCGAAAAAAAAGTATAATATCAGTTCTTACTTAATTATGTGTTTTTTAAGACACCTCTCCGAAGAAGCCGCCTTTGAAACGTTAAAACAAGCTACACCATTTAAAGATAAAATTAAAGCCGTTGGATTAGACTCTGCAGAAACGGGCAACCCACCTGAAAAATTCAAACGCGTGTTCACCAAAGCTATAGAGTTGGGATATCTAACCGTTGCCCATGCAGGCGAAGAAGGTGGTCCTAACTATATTTGGAGTGCTTTAAAAGAACTCCAAGTCAAAAGAATCGATCATGGCGTTCAATGCACGAAAGATCAAGCACTAGTACAATATTTAAAAGACAACAAGATTCCACTAACTGTTTGTCCTTTATCAAACATAAAGCTTAAAGTTTTTAATAGAATAGAAAACCATAATTTAAAAGATATGTTATCTCAAGGATTATGCGTCACAATCAATTCAGATGATCCTGCCTACTTTGGTGGTTATATGTTAGACAATTTTAATGCATGCCAAAAAGCGTTGAATTTATCCCAACAAGATCTTGTTCAATTAGCAATTAATAGCTTTGAGGCCAGCTTTTTACCTAATATCGAAAAGGCGAGACATATTCAGGATATCGAAGCCTTAAATAGAGGGTGAGTTAATGATCTCTTCCTGATGACTTAGGAGTAAAAGTGCGCCGAAACCAGTTTCTATGTGAAGACGGTGGAGATGCCTCATTCGCGTTTAAAAGTCCTGAAGATGGACCAGCATTATCATATCCCGCATACAAAGGAGTGAAGTCTAATGGCGGCATTTTACCAGGCTGAGAAAGTATTTCAGACCTCTCTTTTGTCGCCATATCGTCCCGCAAGCGATCTCGCAAGACGCTAATATCTTCCTCTTTAATATGACTGACTTGGCTCAGCCCCGCCAAAAATCCTCGTTGGAATTCATCTCGATGAATTAATGTTAGTGGATCTCTGTTCGCAAACGCAATTTTTAATGTATTAATGGGCAATAGCAACTTACCCAAACTTTCAGCTTTTTGAAGCATACTGGAGCCCGCATCCATTATATGCGCGATATCTGAAGATATAATTTGAAACGCGGGTAGTGTCGCTTTATCGGAAGCCATCATAGCTCTTAATACTTTAAAATTACCAAAGGGCGAAGCTAAATCTTGCAACTTTGTTAATCGCTGCTTGAGGGATTTGTCGCACTCTAAATAACGCATCATTCTCTCATCTACCATACTCAAAGCTGTCATAATCCCAAAAAATCCTTGATGATCTTTCTGGCTGTTTAATAGCAGTTCTGCCGCTTCACAATAATATGTGATTAAACTTAATTTATCCTCTGATGTTTTAGCATATAAAATATCACATCTTATTTTATTGGCTAATAAATTCTGAAACACGGTTAGTAATGGCTGGTTCCCCTTTTTCAAAATGGGATTAGACAGTGATAAATAAGCCACCTGGTCAAATAAGTATATATTATCAGCCAAAGCCTTAGGATCTAATGTCTGCTTAATATAGTTTTCGGACATTAAAACAATATCACTAAAATCTGAGCCTGAACTTGAACTAATACTATCCTCTTTATGTGAGACCAAGCTTAATTCTTGCATACTATCGACTAAAGATACATCCTCGTATAAATGTGCCATCTGAATCTTTGATAATAACTCTATTTTCTTATGGTATTTTCTTCGAATACGAATACTTCTATCCATTATTACTTTCAAATCAAGCACGGCATCTGATGCATGATGGGAGGCCTGTGCCCATATTTTTTGATAAGTTTTCTGGAAACCTTTTTTTAAAAAGTAATCACTATACAAGTCGGCGACTATTAACTCTTTCATGAGATATAAACAAGCCAGCTGCCCTTGCAAAGACATAGCGCTATAATTTTTGTCTATATACCGCATTATAATAATAGGGTCTTGTACATACTGAAACCCATAAGCAATATGCGTTAAAGTCTTAGCATCTACTCTTTCAATAGAGAAAGAATCACTTTGCATATCTTGCCCAGGAAAGGCCTTGAGCAGTTGATCTAATCCTATTTTTAATGATACATCGGGAATAGACAAGCTACCTTGCACGAACGCACTCAATCCCGCCGCTAAAATAGCCGCATTAAATTTTTCATTATAATGCTTTAAGTTACGATAACTTGCAGCCGGGCTGCGAGATGAACACTTCAATTTCGCTGTGGGCCACTCTTCATAACAGCTAGCAAAACGGGTTGAGTAAATTGAGAGCAGCATATCTTCTATTTCATCGATATCAGATCCTTTATGCTGACTCATTTTTAGGTAATCCAAAGGCGTGCGTCCAAAGTTATCTGGGATTAAAAAACAGTCAGGATGTAACTCTATAAGTAAAGTTAATTTTTCAATGTTCCCATATTTTATCAACAAATGCGCAACCGTACAGCCATCGACATCACGCGCATTCACTAAAGCACCATGCTTCAGTAAAAGTGAAAAAATTTCATTACCGTATTTTGTTTCTGAGAGTGCAGCCATCATGAGAGGCGTAGTGCCAAATTGATTCGGTCGATTAATGGTTCTTAAGATAAATTCTGAAATGGGTAATTTTCTGTCTCTGGGTGACAGCCTAGAAGTTCTGTTCAAAAACTGTTTTAAAGATTTAATCTTACCTTGTCGAATCCTGTTAAAAATATCACCCATCATATTCATCCTTGAATTAGCTTAGGTTATTAGCTGGCTGTTTCTTGAGTATATTAGGATAACAATATTTGACCAACTAGCTATATATCAAATACTGAAACATTTTCCTGCGTGCAAATACAACAATATAAAGTGACGTAAAGTACTATTTTTTATTAAAATCATTAGGTTATATCCATTGAACTTTGTAGGCCTAATTGAAGTCATAGAATGTAGAGTGATAACAATTTTTTAAGGTATAGCATACTATGTCCAGTGAAAAAGAACATGAGAATAATAGTTTTATTCAAGCGTTATTGACAGAAATAAAGTCTTATACGAGTCAAGTTCCGATATCTGCTAAAAGAAAAAAACAAGCTAAAGAATTAAAAAAAATGATTACTGAGCTTGACACATCAAATGATATTGTCGATCTGGTGCATAAATTACAAGAGTTTAGAGGAGAAGTCGAATCACCAGAATTAGCGATAAAAAGAGGACAATCCCGACAGCGTAAACACATTAAAATTGGCACACTCATTGATAATATCCAACAAAAATTAATTTCTGAGCTACTCAGTAAAAATGGTGCCAATGTCCGGCATGATGAAAGTGAAAAAATGGTCGCATTTATTAATGAGCACCAAAACGTCATCAAACTTCAATATGAGAATCTTCTGACACAGTATATTACTGAAGATAAATTTTCAAACATTATTGCTGAAGTTGAAAAGTCAGAATTAGAAGAGTTCCAAAGAAAAAAGCTAGATGCTTTTAAAGTCGCTTACGAAGCTGCAAAAGCAAAGAATAAAGCCTCGCCTGAATTTTTGAGTGCATTCAACAATTTTACACTTGTAATAAATCAAACAGTTTTAAAATCACTCGAAAGTGATAATACGATATACAAAGATGCTGAAAAACTAAGGGACTATAACCAAATGCTAAAGCACGCAGACGAACTGCTACCAGCCTTCAATAATGGGAAATTAAAAAATTTACGTGATAACTACAACAACGTTAACAATATATTAATCCGGCATAGCCAACAAAATACAATAAGTCAAATGGAACCTGAGCAAAACTCTGTTATCAAATATATTAATACGAATCTTGAAATAGCACAAACATTATATACTGAGCAACTAAAAGAACTAGATCAATATATCGACAAAGCTTTGCTCATGACACAAAATTCTAATGATTCCGAAAATAATGCTATAGAACGTATTAAAAAAGCAAAAAAATTAATAGCGCATCATCATTATAATCAAGCTATGACAATTGCTGGTTTGATGAAAGCTGATGATGTTGAAAAAATAGAAAATCCAGAGTTGAAGGTAATTATCTCTGTAATACGTAAGCGAATGGAATTTTTAAACGGTAGCAACTCCGTTGACCTTTCAGATTTTATCTTAGAAAACGTAGAAAAAAAATATGACCAACTAGATATTAACTTCTGCAATGGATTAACAACGAGAGCTACTGATAGACCTTCTTTTTTAGACAATTGCGAAAAGCATTCTAAAGAAACCAGTTTACCCGATACAGAGATTGATCTCCGAGCGCTGAAAAGTCGGATAACGAAAGATTTTGATACGATTATTGGATTTGCATTAAACCACCCCAGTAAAGAAGTCAAAGTCGCTGCCCTAAAATCGTTAGGTCTTATTATAAATCAGTCTAAAGAACATGATTCCGTACGAAGTTTTCTTGACCAGTATCCAAAGAATAAAGAATTTTTGAGAGATTTAAAAGATTACTTCAATGGTTGTAACCTGGATGCTGACATTATAGACCACCTATTGGTGGGATACAAAAACCCCATGTCGTTATCTGAAGGCGAAAGTCAAAAATACACTTCAAGTGAGCTCAAGCAATATGCTGTTCCCATTTTGCTTAATAATGGTGCAGAAAAAACCTTTCAAAGAATACAAGATAACTTAGATGCACTTAAGGATGATGACAAAGTTGCTTATTTAAAAAATGTTACGCCATTTATTCAATCTATGATTCTTGCGGCTCAATCTAGCAAAAAACAGTTAGATGATGTGTTGCAACAATACGCTTTGTTACAGCAAAGTTTAACTACCTCTGATGAAGCATTAGGTAACAATCTAAATAGTCAAATAACGTCTATCATGGAGCAAGCGCATAATAACCTTGATAAGCTTAATCAAATACAATCTAATAGCAGTCCTAATCATACCGCCACGACATTAATTGATCTATCTCATGATGCTACAGAAGCTGAAGAAAATGAGCGAGCCAAGATCTTAGCCAATGATATGTTCATTAGCCAGATTCATCATCTTTCTCAGGTTAAGCCCAGTGATCTACATAAATGTGCTTGGAATAAAGGTCCCGAACATGCGAGGCCACATGCTTTTAAGCTCATTCAGCATTCTACAGCTCTATCTGATATGGTCACAGCAGATATCATTGAAGCGGCTGGAGGTATGCCATCAGCTGGACAAGTATTAACAGAACAGCAAAAAGAGCAAGCTATCAAAAAAGCAGCTTTTTATGTCAAGGTTTTAGAGCAGTGCTTAAAAAATAATGATTTAGAATCTGCCAATAGTATTATTGGTGGACTAAAATCCGATGAGATTTTTGCACAACTCAAATTAATTAATGCTGATTTTCCCAATTATGCACAACTAGAGCCTATCTTGGCTGATTTTTCACCCAGTAATAGCTTTGCCAGATTTAGACAAAAAATTAATAATGCAAGACAACAAGAAAAACCATTTATTACTGGCTGGGGTCTGCTATTTCAAAATTATGATAAATTAAATGACTCTCCTGATAAAGAAACCGGGCCAAATGGAGAAAAACGACTCAATCAAGGGAAAATGAAGATGTTGGCAGAAAAAGGTTTTCCAATCATTCTAGAAATGCATGAAAAACTATTATCCGATGAATCATTAGAACTGACTCGTCAAACAAATTTAGACTCTTATATGTTACTCGCTCAACAGCGCTTGCACACACTCAGATCTGCTAAAGCTGAAAGTCCAGCTGTTGGAGATGCTGATGTTGATGCAGAGAGGGTTGCAGATGCTGAAGCCGTCATTAGTACAGAGACAATCACGGATACAGAAGCAGTCTTTGATGTAGGGACAGTTGCAAACGCAGAGACAGTCGTAGATGCAGAATCTGTCGTTGATGTAGAGGCTATCGCTGATAAGGACGCAGTTTTAGATGCTCAGGACAGAATAGATTTATTTTCTGTCGAGCAATCAACACCAGATAAGAGATTAAAACATCATAGTGTTGAAAATCAGACGACAGGCGAGACAGTATCTGCTGCCATTGATGATAGTAGAATAGATTTATTTTCTGTGGAACAGTCAACACCAGAAAATAAGATAAATTATGAAAGTCTTAAAGGCCAAGTGCAATCCAACTTAGAAAAATTTGGGCTAAGCTCTCCGGATGCAAATAACAACGCTGCTAGAGCATATCAAGAAATGATAAAAACTGAAGTTGATTACTTAAATGATCTTAATGTTATTGACGAAAACAAAATGAATGACATCATAGAGCTTTATGAAAAATTAACACCAGCGGAACTAAAAGACCACTCTTCTCTACAGGAGTTTTCTATTCTGTATATCAAACTAAATGAGCTCAGAAAGTCTCAACAGGAAGTGCTTCAGTCATTACTAGATGATGATCCTTCTAAGTGGTTTGAGAAGCTTAATTCAATGAAAGCATTATATATAGACTATGTATTATACTCTGAAAAAATTAATTTCCCTAAACAGATCAATAATATAACAATGGAAAAAATACCCATTCTGGCCAATGATACTAATGAGCCTATGATAGACGCAGATGGAAAGCCTATTATTGATTTTACGGGTCTATCTCTACGTGACTATATGTTCAAACCTGTACAACGAGCAGCAAAATATCCTTTACTCATGCGGGAAATCATCAAAGAAATACCGAAAATCAAGGCTCAAGATGACACTCATCAACAAAAGCTAACGAGTCTCAAAGAAAATGTAGATATTTCAAATGGCATTATTAATAGCTTTGTTAATGATTTAGATTACGCAAAAAAATTGAGCGAAGAGAAACCTAAATTGAGGGAAGCGGTAAAATCTTATATGCGAAAACCATCCCCAGAATTAATCAATATAATAAAATCTATGACAAAGGATGGAATAAAATCAGAAGAAATTCAGAGCCTAATAGCTTATGTGGACCTTGCTAATCTAAAACCAAAAGAGCAAACACTTATAAATGAGTTTAATGAGCCTCAACTCCAGTTTTTAAAAGATAAACTCGCGCTAGACCAGGCAATACAAAAAATTAAACCGGAAAAAATTGATAAACAATCTGTTTTTCTGAAACATTTGAAAGCTGAGATCATATCACAAAGAGTCTTATCTAACGATACAGAAATAAATGTAAAACAAGTGGTTGATAATGCCTATAGAAAATTTATTGCTGAAAAACCTAACCTCCAGCTTGCGGCTCAACTTGAGGATCACTATTCTAGACAGCTCAATGCATTAGGACATCCATCAATATTTGATTCTAGAAAACTTTTCACTGATCCTAACCATATTTCTCAAGATGAGTTAGCGCTTATAAGAGACTCTTTAACCGTCAAGGAAAAAGTATTATTTGATCAGGTTATGTCTGCAAATAAAAATTTACAAGCAGGCAGTCAAGCAGCAAACACAGTGCATGATGATACTTTGACTGCTCCCGAAATGCAAAACTCAGCTTCTGATAGCTCATCTGATCCTAGAGGTCCTTCTGACCCGTCGCAAGAACATAGTCCAGTAAAATTGGGTGGGCACAGAGGGACTTCTGGGGATACGCAAGAACATAGCTCAGTAAAAATGGGCGAACGTAGAAGCTCTGAAAATCCTTTTAGAGCTCTTTCCCAGGCCGAACAGTCTACAACACAAGAACCGGTCGTGGCTAAATCCACTTCTGAGCAAACTCAAACTAGCGCCGCCCCAACCAAGCGAAATATTTTAGCGTCGCACCGACGTCAGCATCAAGTCAAAGATGAACAACGTGAAACAACCAGCATCGTCCAAAACATTAATATACAAGACATAGTGAACAAAGCAATTATTGAGCAGAAAAGCGGCGACAGTAATATAAAAGAAATCCAGACTTTTCCTATAGATAGTGAAAAAAAATATGGTGTGATGATATCTTTTAAAGTAGACAAATCCCCAGTCGCAGTTAAAACTTATGCAGAAGATATAGGCGATAACAATGTTAAATTTTCAATCCAAAAAAATATTGATGAAAAACATCGAAAAGTAGGCATACAAGAATTATGTCGTTTAGCAGTTGCTGCAGCAGATAAAGATACTGTATTCAACATACCTGTGTCTAAAACAGATCCGGATAGACAGGAGTTTATCAAGCAATGTTTTGAGAAAGAAATTGAGGATGCAGCAATGCAATTCCCCGAAGGTAAACCAACCATAATTATGGCTGGTTCACCTAAGCTCAATCCTGACCCTGGAAATCGCCCAGGGCCTGGTGGGGGGGCCGCTCCAGCTGCTTAACTAATATTAAGGCCTAATGGCTAAAGGAGATAAAGACACATTGCTATTATTAAATATCAACTGTCCGCCATTTAGGCTCAGGCTAATAATATAATCTTGGTCGTTAAGGGTGATATAATTCTTTTGCTTCCAAGCTGCCAGTGTTATTTCGACTTGTTGCGTAATTTCAGCCGCCAGAGCTTCCTCATCTAATTCTATACCCAGGTTAGTCTGTTCAGCCTGAACGACTACGGTAAAATATGCCTGTAAAAACTCACGCAATACTGCTCTTGGGATGCTTAAATGCGCTTTTGCGGCTAACGAGCCTAAAACTAAATCTAATCGTCTTAGATCTTGTGCTTGTTGCCCCCCAATTTCAAAACGCATACTGCCTTTGACGTGTCCTTTATCTGTTTGTAATAGCAAATTTTCAAGACTTAAAACTGGTCGACTGCTTAATAGCTCGCCAACTTGGTTTTGCCACTGACCAAATTTCATAAGATTTTTTTGTGCCCGTACGCCCATTTCATTACGTAATAACATCATCGCTTTAAATGCGCGTGGGGATAGATTCCCTATTTTAATTGTATAATTTAGTGGACCATATACTTTATCTTCTACCTTAATACTTGCGACCTTAACATCCATATTACTATGGAGCATCATTTTATTATCTTCAATTTGATTATTAACAATGGCTGTTACTTTTATGTTCTCCAAGCTGACTGTCGGAACAAATTGTTGATTGATACGTAACGTTTTTGCAGTTAACTGGCCATTCGTTAACCATATTTTGTTGTCTATATCGTGCTCTGATTGTGTCGTAAAAGCTAAATTTTTCGCATGATATATAGCGCCATCCACATCAAAATGAAAGCCGGGCATGAGAAGCGAGCCTTCTATTTTTTCCAAATTCTGACTAATATACCATTTGCCTTTCATGCCTTCCCAAACAACTTCTTCAATACCATCTTCTTTTGTTTTGATAGGTTCTCCATCTAGCTGTATCGAAATCTCACCCTCTATACTGACCTCAGATTTTAAACGAATAAAATCTACTTGACCCAGCTCTTTTTCCAATACAGCTTTTGCTGCCTCTGTGAGGTGTAGTTTTGAATATATAACGGCCTGGGCAAACTCCCAGTCTTGATAATTCCCATCCTGTAGTTGTACAAAAGGTCCATATCGGATTTCATGCTCCAAAACAATGGTGATAGGTTTGTGTAAGTTTCTTGCAGAATTCGAGGTGTTTAGCTCTTCCCCCAGCTCTTCTAATAATTTTTTTAGCAAGCCACCTTCTATTGTAACCCGAGTTTTAGCAACCCCTTTTCGCCAGTGTCTTTCGTAAGACAAATTTTCTAATGTGATGTCTGGATTATCTGCCAATGCTTTGGTAAGTTCGTTAAATTTATTCTCAACTAAACGACCCGTAAAGTATGGTATGCCTCCAACTATGAGTAATAACAACATACCATATAGAATTATTTTTCGTTTCATTGCAAATATCTCATTATCTGTTTTGATTAAATATTAAAAATATTCTTATTAGTAACGATATTAAATTATTTAGAGAATTTTCAACAGAGCTGAGCAAAATTTATTAGCAAACCTAAGCAATAATGTCGTGCTTGATACACCCAAGCACTTTATAATGATGTATCGTCACGAAACATTGACTTCAACACTTAAAATTTGCGATAGTTAGTTATAAAGATTTATAAATCAAGGAGGCTAAATGACTACTTTTCTATGGTTACTTGCATGGTTAGGTGGCTTCACAACACTTGCATATCATCGTGTCCCCTTAATAATGGCTACAGCAGGTGTTGGGGTAGGGTTACTGATTACGACAATATTTAGTGATTTATCATGGTTTGGACTTATTATTTTTTGGTCTGCCTTTTTAGGGGGCGCCACTTTAGTCAATCACCCTGACCTTAAACGTCGCTTTATCACTTCCCCCTTATTTAAGACCCTATCTAATGCACTGCCTAATCTCTCTCCCACAGAGAAAGCAGCTTTAGAAGCGGGGACAGTTGGGTTTGAGGGTGAACTATTTAAAGGTAAACCTAACTGGAATGCATTATTTAAAATACCCAAACCTTGTCTTACAGACGAAGAACAAGCCTTTATGAATGGTCCAGTTAATCAATTGTGTGAAATGACTAATGACTGGGATGTAACAAATGTTCAAAAAGATTTACCTGAACCTGTTTGGCAATATATAAAAGATGAAGGCTTTTGGGCGCTCATTATTCCTAAAAAATATGGCGGTAAAGAATTTTCTCTGTTAGCACAGTCTGAAATTTTAACAACACTTTATGGCCACTGCGCTATTTTAGCCACAACAGTCGCCGTGCCTAATTCTTTAGGTCCAGCTGAGTTAATCCTACATTATGGTACCGAACAACAAAAAAATCATTATCTACCGCGCTTAGCCAAAGGCCAAGAGATTCCTTGTTTCGCACTCACGGGTCCTGATGCAGGTAGTGATGCAACAGCAATTCCTGACACAGGTATTATTTGTAAAGGCATATTTGAAGGCAAAGAGATTACCGGAATCAAACTAAATTGGGACAAGCGATATATTACCCTGGCCCCCGTAGCCACTTTATTAGGACTCGCTTTCAAATTATATGATCCAGAACATCTTGTTTCTGAAGAAAAAGATTTAGGAATTACTTGTGCACTGATACCTACTAATTTAGCAGGTATTACCATCGGTAATAGACACTTTCCTATAAACCTTCCATTCCAAAATGGTCCGACTCAAGGGCGTGACGTTTTTATCCCGTTAGACTATATCATTGGTGGCATAGACATGGCAGGCCAAGGCTGGCGTATGCTTGTAGAATGTTTAACGGTGGGCAGAGCCATATCTTTACCGGCATCAGGGTCAGGTGGTGCAAAAATCGCCTCCATGACTACAAGTGCTTATAGTGTGATCAGACGTCAGTTTAATACCCCATTAGCAAAATTTGAAGGCGTACAAGAAGCCTTAGCACGTATCGGTGGATTTACCTATCTTTGCGAAGCAATGCGATACTTAACTGTGTCCATGATTGATCAAGGCGAAAAACCCTCTGTGCCTGGTGCCATAACTAAATATCATGTCACAGAATTGGGTCGCAAAATTATCACAGATACAATGGACATTCATGGTGGAAAAGGCATCATGATGGGTCCCAATAACTACCTGGCTAATGGGTATTGTGGCGCGCCTATTGGTATCACTGTGGAAGGCGCTAATATTTTAACCCGCAGTTTAATTATTTTCGGTCAAGGTGCCATGCGTTGTCATCCCTATGTTTTAAAACATATTGAATCAATACATCAAGGCAATATTGAAGATTTCGAAGAGAATTTTGGCCAACATGTCAGCTACACTTTGTCTAATATGGCCCGATCTTTTTTTCATGCCGTCACGTTTTCTCGTTTTGCCGCGAGTCCTGAAAAAAATCATGTTAAAAGATATTATCAAAGGCTTTCCAGAGCAAGCAGTGCTTTTGCCTTGATGTCTGATTTATCCATGGCCATTATTGGTGGTAAACTAAAATTCAAAGAAAGTACATCTGCCCGTTTAGGCGATTTATTATCGATGTTATACATGATGTCTGCGGTCCTAAAACGCTATCGAGATCATGGATATCCCAAAGAAGACTTTGTCCTTGTACAATGGACTTTAGATTACTGCTTGGCAACTTACTGGAATACTATGGACGATGTATTGCATAATTTTCCCAATAAATATGCCGCTCCTGTATTAAAATTACTAGTGATGCCATTTGGTCATGAGTGTAAACCACCTTCAGATAAATTAAATAAAAAATTGGTAAAACTCATGACAACGCCAAGTGAAAGTCGTGCTCGCCTGATTGGAAAGGTATTTATGTCTGGTGACGCAGATAACGCCATCCGAGTTGTGGAAGAGGCTTTCCTACTAGCGAGTAAACATCAGGACTTAATCAAACGAGTACTCGACGTCGGCAAAAATGAAGATATTGTATTACATACTTTTTCTGACCACATTGAACATGCTGCTGAAATGAAAATTCTCACTGATGAAGAAGCAATGCATCTGCGTGAGTTGAACATACTCGTTCAAAAATCTGTCGCTGTTGATGATTTTTTGCCAGAGGAAATTTCTGCAACAGGCATTGGTCAACCGAATAATATGAATGACAAATCTAACGTCACTTCATTAAATCCTGGTTCAAAGTCAGTCAGAAATTAATCCCTCATATCGCTATTTCCTGGCATTATTTGTAACTCAAATAATGCCAGGCATTGAACGTTAAATTGAACGGAGTGACCAACCTTTATGCAAGCACCAGACACTAAAATCAAATTGGATAACCGAACACTAGAAGCGATTCAACAAGGGGCCAATCTAATTTTTTGGACTGGTGTTTTCATGGCATTCACAGGATTGTTGGCAATTATGTTCCCCGTGGTTAGTACATTTGCTATTAACTACTTTGTGGGCGGCATACTCATGTTCTCAGGTTGCATACAGTTAATAGGCTCTCTATCAGTCAGGGGCACTCATTCATTTTTTGGCGCATTTTTACTGGGTATTCTGTCCGTTGCGGCTGGCACATTTATGGTATTCAATCCTCTGGCGGGCGTTGTTGCCCTAACGTTAATTCTCGCTCTTTTATTTATTATAGAAGGGGCTTTCCAAACAATTTTAGCAATGGCGCTAAAACCTAATCCTGCTTGGACTTGGGTGCTGTTATCAGGCTTGATTAGTCTGATTTTGGGACTCATTATTGCAAGTGGTTTAGCAGAACTTTCTGCTGTTATATTGGGCATTTTACTTGGGATAAATTTCCTCTCAACAGGCGTAGCTTTTTTGTATTTACACCGTCGCTTAACACAAGTTATTAGCGACTGATTTATCGCGCAGTGCTACAAAAGAATATTACTTCCTGTTAAAAGTTAGTACATTCCCTGTATTTAAAGGTTCAGAACTTACCACGGCAGAAGCCTCTTTCGCTACAGGCGCCCCAATTAAAAAAGGCTTTACTGGTTCTACAGCTTGCACTTCTTCTTTAAAGGCAAGCTTATTTTTAGTACGTGCACCTTGCATGGCCAAGCCTAGAGCCTGTAAATCATTATTATCTTTACCTTGGTAAAGATGCAAATAAGCTGTATTCACTGCAGTTTCACAACCTCGATAAAACCAACCAAAACATTTTGATACCGCACCAGATATTGCATAACTCGCTGCGAGGGTGTATGTATTATTGTTGCTAACCGTATTAAAAGCATAATTCATTGCATGATGCTTGGCAGGCGTCACTATAGCCGAATTCAAATAGTTATTATCAGGTTGATATAAGGTCTGTATATAATCTGGAATAACTTCTTCGAACCCATTATCAAATACAGCTTCTACCGCCATTGAGGCCAATGCAGGCGCATAAAATTGTAATGCCGCTGTTGTTAGCACAAGTGTCATACTGGATACCGTACCCACAACTAAATTATTTTTACCTAATGTTAGTTTTTTCTCTTTTATAGCAGATATTAATCTGCCAACTAAAATGTCATTTTTTGATTGTAAATCAGATAAATTAATTTGTTCTAATAATACTTGTATGTCAGAATCCGCTGCTAATTTCACTAATGCTGTGTTGCTCAAAGAGGATATTAATCTTTGATATTGCAATACCATGCCATCGCTCACACCAGTGACAAGTACTTTTGCTTTTAATGTATTTAATTCTTCTGCTTGTTTTGCAAAATCCAATTTTAACCGTGAAAATTGTTGGCACAAAGCATCGATTGCACTTGAACTATCTTCACTTGAGTCTGTACCTACACTTGGTTTTTCTGCAAGCAAGCCTTCAGGTGCCTGTAATAAGCTACCTGAGTCTTCTATATCAACTAATTCTTTTAATTTCGGGGATGCTGCCTGTAACATTATGCGCTCTTTAAAAAAGTTTGTATAAATCTAATCTGTAGGTTTTATAACGCAGAATATCGCAAGACCCTAGGGTATTTAGATGAATGACACATTTCGATCGATGAACAACCAAAATGAAAAGAAAATATTAAAAAAGTAAATAATTGTATCTACATTAATATTTAATAAAAAATGATGGTTTAATAGAAAAATAAATTAGATAAGGTTAGCCTGATTTCTTGGGATCCTCGGCCAAAGCTTCTTTTTGTGTCTTTTTAGACTTGCGCTTCACCATGACAATCCAGGCAATCAAAACGACTGACATCATTGTAAACAAGCTAGTTATAAATAACATAATCACCTCTAGCACGCCCCAATCTGCTCTTATGTTAGCTGACTCTTTAGTTAATTGAAGCGCTTGTTTCCTGGTTAGATTTGGTTGTTCTGCCTCAGCCCCCTGTTCTAATTCTTGATTACGTTTTCCTAATGCCGTTTGTTCGAGTTCAGATAATGATTTCACCTCATCACCCACAATGACTTCTACAACACCATCTGTAACTAAGTCATCTGTTGTTGCCTCATTGTTAGGCTTGTCAGGATTCTCTAAACCGAGCATTAATTTACCCATTTCTTGTTGCAACGTTGTGTATTTCCGTTGCCAATATTTTTTAAATTTAGGGTAATGAAACATCATGTCAACCATAATATTTTCTCTGCGTCGCTCATTGGAGAATAAAAGCATATCCCCTAAAACAGGATCTTCTGTTCGTATACGCTTCAACAACATAATGTGATATTTTTTCTCTGCCCTGAAATATAAATCATCTATATCTATCTTCGGCAATAGCACTGAGATGTTTCGCCCACCTTGTGTCTGCCCATCTAGTTGAAATATATAATGGTTCACATCTTGTATTAAAGCAACATTTTGTGTGGTAACCCAGTTGTTTTTACCATCTGGCACAAATAAAAACCTTTTAATTCTGCCATTATCTTCCCGTATGCTTAAGGATAAATCAAAGTTTTTCTGTGAAACAAGCGGAGACTTAATCTTTGCTGTTAATAATAATTTTTTAGCTTCAATATCGTACTCAGACTGTATCCGGACCGGGTAATCATGTACAAAAATCTTCTGATGCCGTTCACGTTTCACCCCGATTGCATTTGCCTGTATAGAAATATCATATATCCCTGGTGTATCAAAAATAACAAAATTAGATGAAAAAATTCCATCTTCTGGATAGTCGTCTATCCCATTAGCATTATCATTTAATACAACTTCTTGCGCCTCCATCAAGGCTTCATTTTTGATACTGACATTCACTCTCATTTTTTTGACAAAACTAGGATCATTAATAATTTTATCGCCCTTTAAGAAAGAGGCTGCCACAGTATTAATCTCTCCCAAAAAAATATTTTCAGGCAATGGTTTAAAAGATAATTTTAAATCACTCACCAAAGAAACTTTAGGATTTTTGACTTTTCCTTTGATTTCCCAAATACCTTCTAATGGTGTTTTCAATACAACAGAATGATATGGTCCCATTTCTTTCCAACGCAACTTTTCACTTTTATCACCTGGTTTGATTAGAACACCTGTCGGTCTTTTTAATCCGATATTTTTATCTTGACTCTCAAAGGTCAGAAGCATTTCTGTTAAGTTCTTATCTACGATAAATTTATTATTTGTGATGGGTAACATACTGAGAGCCGTAGGATCCTGACTTATTTTAAAATCCCCGTTAGTTTTTTGACTCAAGAGAAACATCTGTTCTCGACCCGAAAAATCATTTAATGCAAAAATATGGAACTGAATACTTTCAGACTGTAATTTAGGCAATAATTTATAATATAGTTTTTGATTCAACACGTGTTGCAAGATAGGATCTGAATTTGATAAAATATCCCGGTCTGTTATAAATAGGATATGCTTATTTTTTGCATTATACTTGGCGCTATATTCAACGGCTTGTAATAAAGCTATTTCAGCAGTTTTGCTTTTTTTAACTTCTTTTAAATTAAATTGAATCTGGGAGAGACTTTCATCTATCAATGTTTTTTCGACCGCCTGAGAGCTCGTTAAAACAATATACCCTTTTGTCAGATTATTCGCCTTCTGAAAATATAATTGTAAATTTTTTAAATGACCATTTTTAAATACGATATTGGGTAATGGCTTTGAAAGGTTAAAAACAACCAATAATTCTGTTTGAGTCATGGCAACCATAGAACCATAAGCACTAGACGCAAATACAGTCAGCACTAACCATACACTCAATAGTAATTTGATGCCCATTTTCATCCAGTGACTTCGTCAAAAACTTGTACCTATTCAAAAAGCATAGCTCAATTTATATAAACACTTAGCTTTCTACCTATATATATGCTCACCTTGCCCATATTGGCTTGACATGATAGCCTTCAATTTCCAGAACTCTGTGCGATTGCTGCACAGCATCATTTTACAAATTTAGGAAAACACATCTGATGACAACCGATGTCGCTGTAAAAGCATCACCTGCTTTAGCATTAAAAGGTGGTTTATTTACTTTAACTTCTGTGCAAATTTTTAAGCTTGATTTAAAAGCTATTGAAGAAGCTTTAGATGATAAGATTAAGCAAGCACCCAACTTTTTCCTAAACACGCCTGTCATAATTGATTTAAATTCTCTGGAAGAAACAACCTCAGACCTTATGCCCATTGTTGCGTTATTTAAACATAAAAAATTAATCCCGATAGGTATTAAAACATTTAACTCTGAGTTGAAAAACTTAGCCATTGAATCAGGCATGGCCATCATGCCAGTCGAGAAATCTCGAGCAGCTGTTCTAGAACAAAGTTCCAATGCAAAAGCGAAAAGCACCGCTTCAGCACCTGCTGCTGTCGTCACACCAAAAATCGTCGGAAAACCCACAGAGCATACAGCCGAGCTATATTGCGGACGCTTAATAAGCACACCAGTGCGATCCGGGCAACAGGTCTACGTGGCGGGAGGTGATTTGGTGGTACTCAACTCCGTTAGCCAAGGTGCAGAACTATTAGCGGAAGGCAACATACACGTACATGGCCCATTAAGAGGCAGAGCTTTAGCCGGCGTTAATGGCAACAAAAATACAATTATTTATTGTAAAAGTTTAGAAGCTGAATTAGTGTCAATTGCTGGGCAGTACCGCATTATTGAAGATTTAAAAGAAACTGATTTATGGAAGCGTCCTGTTTGTATACAATTAAAAGACGATCGCCTACAAATTAACGCTATATAATATATTTCGAATACCGACTGTAAAGAGAGGCCAATCTTGAAAAAAACATCTGCAAAAGTTATTGTCGTAACATCAGGGAAAGGGGGTGTCGGTAAAACGACTTCTAGCGCGGCTATTAGTGCTGGACTAGCCTCTAGAGGACATAAAACCGTTGTCATTGACTTTGATATCGGATTAAGAAATCTTGATCTCGTCATGGGTTGTGAACGTCGTGTTATTTATGATTTTGTCAATGTGATTAATGGCGATGCAAATATTAGTCAAGCTTTAATAAAAGATAAACGCGTTGATAATCTATTTATTTTACCCGCCTCACAAACCAGAGACAAAGATGCGCTGACCCAAGAAGGTGTAGAAAAAATTCTAGATGTACTCAGAAAAGACTTTGAGTATATCGTGTGTGATTCTCCTGCCGGTATCGAACGTGGTGCTTTAATGGCACTATATTTTGCAGATGAGGCTGTAGTTGTCACTAATCCTGAAGTGTCTTCCGTGCGTGATTCTGACCGTATTCTAGGTGTGCTCTCCAGCAAGTCTCGCCGTGCAGAACAAAATTTAGAGCCTATTAAAGAGCATTTGTTGGTCACCCGTTTCAGTGATGCAAGAGTAAAACGAGGCGAAATGTTGGGTATAGACGATGTTCTTGATATCTTATCTATTCCATTGATAGGTGTTATCCCTGAATCCCCTGCCGTGCTGAATGCATCCAATCGTGGTATCCCTGTCACCTTAGATACACCAAGTGATGCTCGTACAGCTTATGAAGGTGCGGTTAGAAGATTACTGGGTGAAAAAGTCCCTATGAATAATAATAAAAAGTGGACTCGAAAATTACTAGACAAACTATTCGGGAGCACTGCATGAAAATATTTGAACTATTCAGGCGCCCTAAGCGCAATACGGCCCAACTTGCTAGAGAACGCCTGCAGATTATTGTCTCTCACGAAAGTGCTCGTAGAACAGGACCAGACGTTATACGTAAGATGCAACAAGAAATACTAGAAGTTATCTGCCGGTATGTTCATATCGATCAAGATAAAATTAAAGTTCAGCTTGAGAGGCACGGTGACCAGTCGGTATTAGAACTGAATGTGACTTTGCCTGATGGGAAACTAATGAAGTTGAATCAACCCGCTGAACCTAAACAAGTAATATCAGCCGCAGATGACAATACACCTGTAACGGATTCAGAAACACCGGGCCAGCCTACTACCACCTCAAAGGCAACACAGACTAAAGCAGAAACGTCGACTAAAAAGGATAAAAAGAACCAAGCGCCCAAGAATGAAAAAGCTGGCGCTTAAATTCAAATAAAGTATATTTGAGATTTGTCATGCCAGCGAGGGTTAGTCACTAGTCTATAAGTAATCTGGATGCCAGCCTTCGCTGGCATGACAAAATATTGTGGCTTATGCCTTCTTTTCGTCCCGCAAAGCGCGACGCAAAACTTTCCCAACATTTGTTTTGGGTAACTCATCTCTAAATTCGATTTCTTTAGGAATCTTATAATTGGTCAGATTTTTCTTGCAATGTTCTAGTATTTTGTCCGGCGTAATAACAGATTCATTTGTATTCTCACGCACGATAAAAGCTTTCACCATTTCACCTTGCACATCTTTTTGAACACCAATAACAGCAACTTCCTTCACACCCTCTAAATCCATAATCACACTTTCAACTTCATTAGGGTATACATTAAATCCAGATACGATAATCATGTCTTTTTTGCGATCAACAATTCGTACGAATCCATTTTCATCGACAGTCGCAATATCCCCTGTATATAACCAACCATCTTTGATAACTTCGCGTGTTTTCTCCGGGTTGTTCCAATATCCGCGCATAACTTGAGGCCCTTTGACACACAACTCACCCGCTTCTTCTATTCCTAACTCATTGCCTTCTTCATCACGAATAGAAATATCTGTAGAAGATAAGGGTAACCCAATACTGCCATTAAATTCTTTATTTTGCATTGGGTTAATCGTCACTGCTGGGCAAGCTTCTGTTAAACCATAAGCTTCAACTAATGGCACGCCCGTCACACGCTTCCATTCTTCGGCCACGGCTCGTTGTACCGCCATGCCGCCACCCAATACAAATTGAAATTTTGAAAAATCTAAGCCTCGAAACGCTTCGTTATGTAATAAGCCATTAAATAAAGTATTCACCCCGGTTAATACTGAGAACGGCTGCCTTTTTAACTCTTTAACGAAACCAGCCATATCTCGGGGATTTGTAATCAAAATATTTGGAATCCCTACTTTAAGGAATGTTAAACAATTTGCTGTTAAAGAAAATATATGATAAAGCGGTAATGCGGTCACAATACCACCTGATAATCCTTTCTTAACCAATGGCGATATCCAAGCCGTTGCTTGCAATACATTACTCATCATATTCCGGTGTGTCAAAATAGCACCTTTAGCCATACCGGTTGTCCCGCCGGTATATTGCAAGTAGGCAATATCATCCCCGGTTAAGTGCGGTCTTTCATATTGCGCTATATATTTTTTTTGGATACAAGTTTTAAAAGAAAGATGATTAGGAATATGCCACTTAGGTACCATTTTTTTGACATACCTTACGACAAAATTAACAAGCTTGCCTTTTAAGCCTGGAAACATATCACCAATCTCAGTCATGATAATATGCTTAAGATCCGGGCAATCTGGTAATGACACTTCTACTGTATTTCCAAAATTTTCTAGAGCAATAATGCATTTTGCACCAGAATCTGTCATTTGGTGCGTAAGCTCTCTGGGTGTATATAATGGATTGACATTAACAACGACTAGACCTGCTCTTAAAATACCAAACATAAGAATAGGGTATTGCAACAAATTAGGCATCATGATTGCAACACGATCTCCTTGCTGTAAGCCACACTCCGACAATAAATACCCTGCAAATGCTTTGCTCAAAGAATCAAGATCATTATAACTTAGTGCCACTCCCATATTGGTGTAAGCCACTTTACCTTTATGCTCATTAAAACACTCTTCTGCATAATGCATCAGTGACGGATATGAGTCTGGATTAATATTTTCCGGCACACCCTCTTCATAGCTTTTCAACCATACTTTTTCCACAGGTATCTCCCTTACTGATGCATTATTTATTAGTCAGAAAATTACTTAATATTAAACTGAATCCCTTGGGCTAAGGGTAAGTCTTTGCCCCAATTAATCGTGGTCGTTTGACGGCGCATATAGGCTTTCCAAGCATCCGATCCGGCTTCTCGCCCACCACCTGTTTCTTTTTCCCCACCAAAAGCACCGCCAATTTCGGCACCACTTGTACCGATATTAATATTGGCAATGCCGCAATCACTCCCCAGATGAGATAAAAAGTACTCACTATGCTGCACATGGTTAGTAAATAAAGCTGAAGACAAACCTTGTGGTACGCTGTTTTGCATTTCTAATGCTTGCTCTAAGTCATTATAGGGTATCACATACAATATAGGCGCAAAAGTCTCAGTCTGTACAATATCCCAGTGACTTTGTGCTTTCATAACAGTAGGTTGTACATAATAACCTACCCTATCTAGAATTTCTCCACCAAATAAAATCTCTGCATTATTCTGCTTTGCAGCATCTATTGCTGCGCTATATTGTTGTCGAGAAGCTTCATCAATCAAGGGACCCATTAAATTTTGACTATCCAAAGGATCCCCAATGGTCACTTGCTCATATGCATGCGCTAATCGCTGACAAACTTCTTCATAGCGTGATTGCTGCACAAATAAACGTCTAGTCGTTGTACATCTTTGCCCGGCAGTGCCTACAGCCCCAAAGACAATCGCGGGTATTGCCAGTTCTAAATCCGCGGTTTCATCCATAATAATAGCATTGTTACCACCTAGCTCTAGTAATGAACGCCCCATTCTTCTTGCAACGACTTCATTGACATGACGACCTGTTTTGCAAGATCCCGTAAATGAAATCAAAGGCACGCGTGTATCCTGAACTAATCTTTCTGCTAAATGATATGTCTTAGGAATGATTGTTTGAAACACCCCTTTTTCACCCATTTGCTGCATAGCTTGATTACAAATATTTTGTACAGCAACAGCACATAACGGTGTTTTTTCTGAAGGCTTCCAAACAGTGATATTGCCACACACAGCTGCAATAAGTGCATTCCATGCCCATACTGCCACTGGGAAATTAAAGGCCGTAATCACCCCCACAATACCAATAGGGTGCCATTGCTCATACATTCTATGTTGTGGACGCTCTGAATGCATAGTTAAGCCGTATAACATACGAGACTGGCCGACTGCAAAATCTGCAATATCAATCATTTCTTGTACTTCACCATCTCCTTCTTGTTTACTCTTCCCCATTTCTAAAGCAACCAAAGAACCCAAAGCATCTTTATGCTGCCTCAATAAATCTCCCACGATGCGAACCAGCTCGCCACGCTTTGGTGCAGGTACTGTTCTCCAATGCTTAAAAGCGGTTTGGGCAGAATTCAGAATATGCTCATATTGTGTTTCGTCACAAGAAATAACTTTCGCCAAAGTTTCTTGATTACTGGGATTTTCAGAAAGTAACAACTGGCTTTGATCTTCACTGTTTAACCAATTCTCACCATCACAAGCCCCAGGATTAATATCTTTGATCCCCAATTGTTCAAATAATTTAACTGTATCCATTATTTACTCTTTTTTTCTATCATTAGATTTTGTATCACTCTATGCCCTCTCCCTTTAACGCAACGGCAAATCAAGAAAGGAATCATAGATTGCTAAAGTTGATGCGAAAAATATTTTAGCGATAATATCGTCCAAAATCATTCTTCAAGAAACATTCCAAGCCGATATTTTCCTGATACACTAAGCCTTTAAATTCATCCGCGTGATTCATAATATGGTCAACGAGAACACAAGCACTGGCCGCCGTTGTCACTTGAATCGCAGACCATTGTTTACCTGATATTTTCTGAGGATAAATTTTGTTCACATAGTTTTCTTCTAGATACTCACCATTCTTGTAACCATTGACAGCGGCATAAATTAAAACCACATCTTGCTTAGTTCGAGGGATCGCTTTTTCTAAAATATGTTTTAATGTCTCTCTATCATCGTTCAGCTTTAAGTCATTCATCAATAATCGCATATGTTCACAATGTCCAGGATAGCGCAGTGTTTTATAATTCATAGTATTCACTTTATCTTTATACATCAACGCTAAAGAACCAATCCCACCAGACGTATTAAATGCCTCGTATAATAATCCATCAATTTGCAAAGTCTCTAAGCCTTCTAATGGTTGTAAATCGACCTCAACACCAGCACTAATGCCATAGCATGTATTACCATATTCATTTATTAATCCCTCTGTAGACCAATTTAATGAGTACTTTAATATATTATTAGGATTGGCAGGCAAAGCACCGACTCGCATCAACACTTTATCGATACTATCAAAATGTGTCATCAAATCATGAGCTACAATACTAATAAACCCTGGTGCTAATCCACATTGCGGCACAATAGCGGAATCTGAACCTTGAGCAATCTTTGTGATTTCTTTAGTAACTTCTGTATCTTCGGTCAAGTCAAAATAGTGAATACTGCACTCTTTGGCAATTTGGCATAAACCCACATTACAATGAAATGGCAGGCAGCAAATCACCGCTTTAATTTTATGCTGTTGTATATACTGCACAGCTAAAGAACTGTCCGTAATATCTATGCGGGAAAATTTGATTTTATTAAGTTGTTCACCCACATCACTGGAGTCGACTGACTCTATTACACTGTCAACAAGATGAACTTGATATTTACCTGATTCAGATAATAAGCAGGCGATTAATTTCCCAATTTTACCGGCGCCGGCAACGAGAATGGCTTGCATAATATATACCTCTATTATTAATTTTTTGTTTTTTCTTTAGGCATTAAGGATGCTACTATTAGCGGCTTTAGTTCCACAAATGACAGAAGTCAGGAGTCCATTTTGGCTACGCACCTTTCTAAAAATCCAGCGGCAAGTTTGGGTGTGTTCGCACTCGCTATGATTAGCGTATCTGCAATTATTGCGTTGCGTAACTTACCAACATTGGCGAAAAACGGCTTTTCCATTGTTATCATTTTATCTATCGCCGCTTTTTTGTTTTTTATACCCATAGCGCTAGTTTGTGCTGAGTTGGCATCAGGATGGCCTAAAGAGGGCGGTATCTATGCTTGGGTTAAAGAAGCGTTTGGTGAAAAATCGGGTGCGTTAGCAGTCTGGTTAGAATGGGCTGAAAGTGTTGTCTGGCTACCCGCTGTCCTGATGTTTATTAGTGCCAATATCGCTTATGTATTACGGCCTGAATTGGCGGATAACCGTTATTTCATGTTTACTGTCATGACTGTAGTCCTATGGGCTGGAACCTTACTCAACTGTTTTAGTACTAAAACCTCTGGTTGGGTCAGTACCATAGGCATTATTGCTGGTAGCATTCTGCCTGGTTTGGCTATTATCGGTTTAGGCGCATATTGGTTCCAAAGTGGTCACCCCATAGAAATAGAATTCACTCGCCAAAGTCTCTTGCCAGAACTCTCATTAAGTTCAATGGCTTATTTTACAGTCATCGCATTAGGTTTTGCCGGTATTGAGGTAGCTTCTTTTTATGTGCAAGACGTTAAAAAACCACAGCGCAACTTCCCCATTGCTATTTGCATTGCCGCCAGCCTGATAATTGTGCTTTATATGTTGGGCGCTCTAAGTGTTGCTATGGTGGTGCCCAAAGCAGATTTGAACTTATCCTCCGGCATGATGCAAGCTATGGAAATATTTTTTGGCGCGTTAAATGCTCCTTGGGCGACCCCTTGTTTCGCACTTCTAACCGTCGTTGGAGCGCTTGCACTGCTCAATACTTGGATACTGGGTCCCAGTAAAGGCTTGTTGGCCAGCGCTGAAAATGGTGATTTGCCCAAATTTGCCCGTCGTACAAACCGCTATCATTCGCCTGTTGCCATATTATTGATGCAAGGCTTTATTGGCACAGCCCTACTGAGCATGAATTTATTTATTCCCACAGTGAACCAGTTTTATTGGATTTTCCAAACACAAGCTGCACAGCTTATTTTAATGATGTACTTCATGGTCTTTATCAGTGTCATTAAATTACGTTATAGCCAACCAGAAGTTCCTCGAAACTTTGTAATACCGGGTGGTAAATTTGGCGTGTGGTTAGTAGCCGGTACAGGCGCTATTTTCTGTATTTTTGCTTTTCTGGTTGGTTTTATTCCACCCGAAGAATATCAAATAGGTAGTCAGTTACAATATTCAGGAATACTCATCGCTGGTATCATTTTATTTTCAATGCCCCCGTTTGTATGGCAGTGGATGAAGACGAAGAAAGGATAGTCTCATTGAAACAATGGATTAATGGCACAAAGCAAAAGTTCGCATAGCGAACATACCCCCTCTCCTGATTTTCAGGAGAGGGTGGCGTGAAGCGCCGGGTGAGGCAAAATATGGTCGCAGCATCTAGGAATGCTTACTCCTGATTCTCAGGAGAAAGGAAAGATTCCCATTACTCATCAGCACCCTGAAAGCTAAAGTTCGCGTAGCGAACATAACCCCCTCCTGATTTTCAGGAGAAAGGAAAGATTCCCATTACTCATAAGTACCCTGAAAGCTAAAGTTCGCGTAGCGAACATAACCCCTCTCCTGATTCTCAGGAGAAAGGAAAAATTCCCATTACTCATCAGTACCCTGAAAGCTAAAGTTCGCGTAGCGAACATAACCCCTCTCCTGATTTTCAGGAGAGGGTGGCGTGAAGCGCCGGGTGAGGTAAAAATATGATAGAAGCATCTAGAAAACTTAGAAAAGCATCAACTGATGCGGAACAATTGCTTTGGCAACAACTACGAAATAGAAAATTTCATGGTTATAGATTTAAACGCCAACACGTTGTTAAAC
>TARA_R110002110_G_scaffold415850_1_pt1 | contig 35361 bp, 73 predicted proteins | sample TARA_R110002110 | Tara Oceans TARA_R110002110 (sample SAMEA4397330) | marine metagenome | biome: Polar Biome; feature: [SRF] surface water layer (ENVO:00010504); material: water (ENVO:00002006), including particulate matter (ENVO:01000060) such as... | depth 5 m | reverse complement strand
ACTTAGCCATACTAGCGCTCACTTTAAACTACCCCCCTGCCCTTTATTAATTACATGAGTGTGTATGTAGCTCTAGGGGTTTTTATTCGCCTGTAGGGGCTTAGCGTCAAGCCAGAACTATAAACATAATAGCCGCAAACAATATAGATATAATAATCATTAGACCTATGCATTTTACGCATCCTATAACAAAGCTTTCTACAATGCCAAGTGAGTATATGTCATCAATATTCCTATAACACTCTATCCAGCCAGATACTAACACTATAAGTATTAACATCTTAATTGCAATAAACACACTCATACATCACCGCCTATTAGCTCATGCTCTATAACATCATAAGAATCATAATGATAACACCCATCAGCAGACACACTCAATGGGTGATTAGCATACCAATCGTTGGTGCGGTCAGGTTCATAATAAGTATTATTGTACTTATTACATTTAGCTAAGCATTCTAAAGCGTCTTTCTCGTTGGTGAATGATAGCCCTAAATGTGAAATACCCTCGTAATCAGTCTCACCTACTACTGTATATATGTTCATTGCTCCACCCTCTCCTTTTGTTTCTTATAATATAGACTTCCCTGCCTATGCTGTAAAGGATTATTTAAAGGAAGTCATTATTAACCAAAATTCCGACCACTCTACAGCTTACTCGCCCATTAGACGCTGTTGTCGACGAAGAAAAGAAAGCGTCTGTCTTTTCTGGTATTGGTGTCATTGCGAAATCTATTTGTACCGTGTCCTGATAGACACTTACCACATTAGTAACTGTTGGCGGGATGCTTGCACTGGGGTTTCTAGCATTCCAATAGAAGTCATTGTCTCGCCCTTTTGGGGCGCTAAAGTAACCTACCTGCCCAAACAAGGTATGACCCGCTGGTACTGAGAATAAAGCTAAATTACTTGTTTGCTTGGATGCTTCGAATGCGCTTACTATCATATCCGTATCATTTGGCACTCCGCCTGTATGCGCATTGGCCCTAGCCGCATAAACATTGCCAAGTGTACCTATCGGAGAGACACAGCGAATTTTATTAATTCTTAGCCCTACGCCTGCTGAGAACTCAACAGGAACTTGGCCATTTAGGGCGATGACAAAGTTTTGTTCATTGTAATCAGCGTCAAGGGTTTGTATAAGAATGTTGTTTGTGTCGGATGCGTTAGTGCTACTTAGCCAAAATGAAGTTGGTGTATCACTAATCACATACTGACTAGCAAACGGCCATATTAGCTTTGTTGTGGTTGTTATCGTGTTCGCATAGGAATTTACGTAAATCATCCTATGGCCAGCTATTAATCCCTTTGAAATAAGCAATTCTAAAGGTTGATTTGAAACCTTAATGCCGCGTTTCCCAAGTACATTATTAGTCATTAAGTCGCTAGGTATCGCCCTAGATTCTTGGACAAAAGCAGAATCCTGAACAGATAAAAGGCATGTCCTTGCAGGTGAAGGGGTTATCGTTCCGTTTAAATCATACCTGACGTAACGCATCCAAGCTTCTTGGCTTTGCCCTGATACAGTGTACTGAGCATCTAAGGCCTTAATTGGAACACCTCTATCACTGGCTAGCGGCTCTGTATCGGAGATTACCACCTCTAATAAGTCGCCAGCCCTCCCCGCGTTCGTTAATACTACTGGCAAGCCAACCGCAATACCTGTAACAACAGATAAAGCAGTCCAATTGCCTGTTATGCTGTAATTCACTCTAAGCGCTCCTTTTGAGTTTTGGCCTTATGGCATGGTTTGCATACTGATTGTAAGTTGTCCATTGTATCACTTCCGCCCCTTGCTTTATTTAGGATATGGTCTACCTCCCTTGCTGGAGTGCAAATACCTTGTAATAAGCATAGTTGGCAAATGTACTTGTCACGCTTCATTGCCGCATTGCGTAGCCTAACCCATTTAGAGCCATAACCCCGCTCTGTAGGTGTTTTGCCAATACTAGATACCCATGCAATAGGCTGGTGATCTTCACATCTAGAGCCTTTGGTTATCATCTTATTGCATCTTGGGGCAGTACATGGCCTAGGCGGAGCTACTGGCATTTAACCTTGCCTGTGCCATTGCATTGCTCGCAAACATACTGATATGAGTCACCAAAATAAAGCCCAACAGAATAATAGATCCCGTGGCCATTACACTCATTACATTCCACTTCCACATCAGCACTAGTTACATGCCGCCCGTCTTTATCTCGCTTTGGCCATGTTGTCATAATGAACCCCCTACTATAAAAGCAAATACAACCAACACTAAAAATGCAGACCAAAAAATACGATCAATACGGTCGAATTCATCCTCAAGCCCATTCAATGCTTCATCCAATTCATTTATTTTATTTGATATTTTTTCTCTTTCTGCCCTTAGCTTTATCCTTTCTATATTTAGGTAATACCCTTTTTTACTCATTTTACCTACCCCCTTTCATATCGATAAGAAACCATAAAAACATAACATAACCAATCGAAAGTAAAAGTCTACTCCCGTCTTTCCATTGGGATATATTCCATGTCGCCCCGCCCCATGCTATAAACTCCCACAACCCCATAACCGCAAGATACGGAGCCAAAATCAAGCATAATCCAACTAGTAACGCCTTAATCATTTTCTATACTCCCCATCAATGCAGCTAATTAACGAACCCTTGCCATTGCTATACAATATATGAGCTGTTTGCATCCAGCTAGAAGGGCTGCCAGTTGCATACTCTAGCCCATAAATACAGCTAATCCCAACACGCCAAGCTCCCTTTTCCTTTGCTGGAGCGTGGCCATGACCAGTTACGCTTTGTGAGCCAATCTTGTTAAACGACTTTACACTACCTCTAGCGCCGTTGATACCTTTATCGCCATGCATCGACATAACAAAGTCTTTTATAGCTATTACTTGGCTACGCTTTAAGAATATAGCGTCTTTAGCTAATCCCGTTTGTTTTGCCCAGTATTCGAGCGCATCAAACTTATTGCCTGATTTAATAGCCTGCACAATAGCCAATGCTGTCTGCAGATAGAACTCAGCATTAGCAGGGTCTTTGCGCCAATCAGTCTCTTTTAACCAGCGATCTAAGTGTTCGTCATGGTTTGACTTAACAATGTAGTTTTTATCGGCCAACATACAGTCATCAAGCTTTTGTAATGTCCCTATAAGCTCGTTTTGACCGTCATTATCCCCGTTAAAATGCTTTCTAAGGGTTAGAAACGGGTCATGATTATGATGGTGCGAACCAAAATATCCATCAAACACATCATGAAATACTTGTACCTTTGGCTTGATTAGACTAAATAGTGAGTTTTTACCCGTCCACCATGCTGCTTTTACTTTTTCATCTAAGTACTTACCGTGAAAGTCGCCTGAAACAAAGCATTCGGCACGCTGCTTACCCTTAATAGTTTTTCCATCATAGCGCTTATCTAGGTCGCATATAACCCCATGACCGTTGGCGATTAATTGCCTAATATGGAATTTAGAACCATCTAGCTCTACCAGTGTAGCCCCTAGCTCATGATGAAAAGCCCCCTTCTTGCCTGCTGTAGTATCACTGTAATTGCTTTTAGTGATTGCCCCTGTGCTCGTTATGATCTTAGCCAGCTTGCTTTGAGGTGTCGCCACTGTTTCAAACGCTATCTGTGGATGGCCTAAAATATATGATTTATGCCCGCTTACAGTCTGCATGCCCTGTAATGGGTTAGCTGATGTAGGTGTTAATCGTACATCTCCGCCGACCACTAGGTTAGGGTTAAGCTCTAACTCATGACCTAGCAAATAGGGCGTTAGCTCTTCATGCCACCAGTCTTGATCTTGTTGCGCCTTGCTCCATACACTCGTTGCATTGCGGTATCGACTAGGAATAACCAGTAGTTGAGCCTTGTTATGCTTGCAATACTGTAGCAGCGTTCTAAGCGTGCTTTTATGTGGCGCTGTTGCGTTCTGCGCCCATGTTATGACGAACCGTGTGCTAGTTGCCGTGACCACTGGAAATTGATAGCCATCTAACGGCTTGCGGGTTGTCTTAGAGCAATCCCCGCATATCCATCTAGGCGGGTTTTGCGCATGTACTTTTAGATTCTCGCTCTCGCATGATGGGCAGATCATTTAATAACCTCCGGTACTGCTATTAACACACATGATTGATTGCGGGTTAGCTCTAGTTCGCACATATCTATTAATGGCTGGTAGATATCGGCACCTAGAAAAACCCCGACCGAATATGCCGCAAAAACCGCTATTACAATTAGAGCTACTGATATTAAGTCGTCCATCACCCTAACTCCTTAGCGCGTATAGCACTATCAATAATATCTTGATAATCCGTATCTGCATCTTTATGGCCGCGATTGCCTACTTTCAACGCTTTTTTAATCAAGTGCTGTAATGCTGGGTTAACAACATTAAACGCTTTTAGTACGTCATACACATCAGCGCTTTCGCCGTTTATTTGCACACTGTATTTATTTGGCTTTTCGTCTTTTACTTCTTCGAAACGGCCACTATATTTCATTTTTCTCTCCCTTTATCATTCTAGTTATAAAATCATTCACAATATCGCGCGCTTCATAGCGCAGATATATCCGTTTAGTCTCGTTTAGCTTTAGTGTGTAAATAGCATCGAATGGCTCTTCTCGATACATTATTGTGCGACTCCAGCGGATCATTGCATCAGTCATATTAAAACCTCGCAACTAATGATAAGCCCGTTCCGCTTGTTACTTCTTGGCCTAGAGACGGCTTGGCTTTTGAGTAATACATATCATAAGAAGCTTTGATTGATAATAACTCATTAATATCATATTGGAACGCAAAACCATTACCAAAACCTGTATCTGAGTTTTTATAACCCTTTGATCCGCCTTTGTATTCTGTGTAGTTAAGGCCATATTGAAAGGTGATATTTTTACTTAGTTTTACATTTCTATGCACACTAAATACAAAGAAATCCTCTAGCTTGTTTGTTAAATTACCACCTTTTGAATTGACTTTTTCGTCTGATTGGCCTCCCATGATGCGAAACCCTATTTGCCCATAGTTTTTAGTGTAGCCAATTTGATACGCGGTCACTGGGAAATTGTAAGAATCCCCCCACGTATACTTCATATCAGTGACGCGTAATTCTAGTTCGTCACTATAAGCTGGCGCGGCTAGTGTTGCCACGGCTAGAAATGCTATTAGACTTAATATGCTTGTTTTCATTTTGAACTCTCCTTTGTGTGTAACTAGAGATTAGCAGCTAATACGAATGTGTCAAGGGTTTTTTGCATCTTGCCATCCAGCGGCCCAAGCGCAGAATTTACCCAGTTCAGAAGCATACACATAAGGATTGCTTTTCAACCGCTTACCCATTAGCTTTGCCTGCTCACCTTCCTTTATCTCTACTTGCACACTATGGCCACGGCAATTGATAATATTCTCGGTTATTTTATGCCAATTCTCTAGCACACCTATTCGATAAACCTTTCTACCGCGGTATTTAGACCTTGGCTTTTCAGGTATAGGGTAATTAGCTGTTCGTTGGATAAGGGTTTTGTATTGCGTGCCAGTTGCTATGGCTAGTTGATGTATTGTTGTTATTGCCATGATTCTCACCTTTTAAATTAGTTACCCCGTTGCGACCACAAGAGGGGCGGGCTTGTTTAAGAAACTAATGTAACAGCATTAGCCGATCAACACCCCTGCCAACATGGTGGGCAACAAACCCATGTGCCAGAGGTTAAAACCGCCACAGCTTCTCTCGAATGTGATTGGCGGGTACTGCTTTCTCACCTCCTACTAGTTGATGATTCTTTTAAGAAATAAGTAAGTCCCAATGCGCGCGGAACTCACCTGTCGACCTTATACCTATCCGCTCCAGCTCATTATCAAGGGATATTTTTTTATTAGATAGGTTCAATCCTTCAGAAAATGGCTCATCTATAAACACGTAATACTCCAGAGCTCCATGAAGTAAGCTACCTGTCGCCTCAACTGAAAAGCCAGCCCCTATTAATGACTCGACCATCCAGTGGAAATCGTTATCATAATCTTCTTCAGCTTGTCCTGAATCTAAGACTTTATACCCCACACCTCCAATAGCATTATAATCTATACTCATTTTTATCCCCTTATATATACTGGCTTTCGCCTAGACTTTTACTTTAGCAAGCCCTGCGATGGTGTCAAGGTTTATTTGTGAAGCGTGCGCCACTGTCGTACAACCTCCCCGCTATCTCGCTTGAAGTTACACAGTTATGTATCTGCACATCTTTAAAGCACTTTTCAATAAACTCTTCTCGCTCTATGTTGGCTGGTTCCGCAAAATCCAAACAATCAAATTTGATAAATCTCTCATCTCTACCCTGAAATATATATTTCATATCCCCTACGCCAACTCCAAGATATAGAACTTTTTCTCCACTTATATAGCACCACTCACCAACTTTCGGCATATATGGCGTATCTACTGGGCGCTCTATTATCTCAAAGCTATTGCAACCAACATAATAAGACAAACGGAAACCGCTAAACTGTTTTTCCCATCCTTTATTCATCCAACTGTATTCGTCCTCGCCAATCCATTTTGTATAGATTCCTTCTATCTTGTGGCTCGCCCCTTCAGGCCATTCTTCAATATTCATCTTTTATCAACTCCTCTTTAATCTTATTCACAAGCTCTTCTTGTATATCCCGAATATCAAGCAAGCCGCCTAAATCTACTTCGTCGCCTAGCTCATTAGTAGTTGTTAGCTCCATTACCGCCCCAGCTTCTCTCGAATGTGATTGACGGGTACTACTTATATCACCTCCAGTTTTGTTGATGATTCTGTTAGATTAGCAAGACCTGTGATGGTGTCAAGGTTTATTTGTGAATCCAGCGGCTAGGATGGTATCGGCTAAGACACCTTCCGACATATTGCCGACCCCTAGCATAATGTCGATTAGTAGCTCACGCTCTGTTTTGATTGGCGTTGCGCCTTCTAGCGATGGAAAACGAATAACCACTGTTTCCCTACTCTCTACAACAAAATGCCCATAGCTAGTCTTACCTATTAACATGTACTCGTCTCCGTTTGCAGCTGTAAACCACCCATCAACCTTCGGCATATATGGCGCATTTAATGGGCGCTCTATTATCTCAAAGCAATTATCATCAACATAATAAGACAAAAGGAAACCGCTATACTGTTTTTCCCATTTTTTATTCATCCAACTATACTCAGTCCCGCCAACCCATTTTGTATAGATTCCTTCTATCTTATGTGTAGCCCCTTCTGGCCATTCTTTAATATTCATCCTTAATCAACTCCTCTTTAATTTTATTAACCAGTTCTTCTTGTATGTCACGAATATCAAGCAAACCGCCTAGGTCAACTTCGTCGCCTAACTCATTGGTAGTTGTCAGGTCGTACACCGCCCAAGTTTCTTGAACATTATTTTGCGGTTCTGCTGGCCAGTACTCATAAACCGCGTCGCACTCAATTTCATGGCCGTCTATCGTTAGTGTTACCGTGATCATTTTATTGGCTCCTTTATGTCGTAGTCACCTGAATTTATCAACCAAATCGAATAATGCAAGTATTTTCTTTGAGCTGTGAACTTGTCAGCCCTGCTTTTATACCCTTCAAACTCAGCCTCTTCTGCATAACCCATTAACTTAACATCCATCTCCCTTAAGTCTTCGATTAGCTTTTCTCCGTCAATCATTCTTCCACCCACCTAATATAAATCTGTATAAATGGAACCGCCTAGATCAACTTCGTCGCCTGATTCATTGAGTGTTGACAGTTCTTTTACGCCCCATACCTCTTCCACGTTATTTTGTGGCTCTGCTGGGGTGTATTCATAAACCGCGTCACACTCAATTTCATGATCGTCTATTGTTAGCGTTACTGTGATCATTTTGCTGGCTCCTTTATGTCGTATTCACCTGACTCTATCAAACTAATAGCGTATTGCAAGCCTATTTCTTGCGCCTTGTATTTATCTGCCATATGTTTATACCCTTCAAACTCTGCGCAGTCTGCCATCTCGCTAAGCTCAAAAAACCTTTCGATTAAATCCCCTAGCAATTGATCAGTTTCAATTATCATTCTTCTACCCTCACATATCCCGTAATTGCTTTGCCAGTTCTACTGCACATTACCGCCTGTGACGTCTTGCTAGACCGTTTCCAAGCTCCGTTAACGTACATAAACACCTTACCCTTTACTACTTTATAGAAACTGCCCATCCCCCAGTACATAGCGCCATTAGGTGGCGGCTTTTCGTATTTGTTGGCCAGCTCTTCCCAATCTAAACCGTCGTCTTCTATGTCTTGGCGCATACTTTCTCCACCTTAGCTTGCTCTTGCGGCGTTAAGTCCACACCAGTGCATTTGTAGAAGGCCTCAAGCGTTGATCTAGCCACGCCTGACTGTTTGCCTATCTCTTTGATTGAAAGGCCGCTACAGGCCATTGCGGTTCTTGTGCGGTTCATCACTTAGCCTCCACTGCCATAGCGACAATAAACACAATTAATACGGTAACTGCAAGCAATGCTAGGCCGCCCCAGAATGGCATAGTCACGTACCACCATGACCAGTTGATTATTCCGCCAAGTTTCAGCCCTACGAACAAAACACCTAGAAGGCCTAATATATTTGTACTGCTGTTATTTGAGTTATTGCTCATTCCCTTACTCTCCAATTAGTTATTTCATCACTGAGTATATAAAACCATGCGGGTGCGTCAAGAGTTATTTTCTATAATTGTTATTTCGGCCTCTACCCTTGGGTTATCCCTATCTAAACCACCGTATGATTCAGACGTTGCGACGATATAATGAACATTGTCGTCAGCTATAAACCCTAGTTCAACCATCGCATCTTGAAAGAATTTTTTTGACACAGACGTGAAATTATCTAAGTCTGGCGAATTATTACGAGCCGCATAATAGGTAAAATGTATTGAGATTTGTGCCGTGATAGCTTCTAACCCTTTAAACTGCGGGGCTATATGCTCTTTGAATTTGCGCTTGATATTGTTAGATGTTTGGTAGTGAGCGTTTCTATACCAATTTAGATTTATGGGTACGTTCTTTTTTCCCTGCGGAATATAACAAGGCAGTATGAATTTAAGCCCCATTTTGGTATGACAGCCCCCAATCTGCAATAGAAAAAATAACATTGTCCGGCGCTGTTTTAGTTGTTGAGTATTCGAACTCAGTTAATTCTAATTCCCATTTAGCAGAATAATCACCTAGTTTTTTTCCGCCAATCGTTTTCTTTTCGTCGCATTCTTGGCAGTTTGGCAAACAGAACCAGTGCCCTATATGTACTTTATTATGACCCGTCTTAGCGCCTACAGCATGATCCACAATTGAGCCTGACTCACTACCGCACCAGCAGCAAGGCCGCGACTTTAGAAAGCCATGAAAAGCCTTTTCGGTTGCGTTCGCGCTTCTGCCATTTCTGTTCTTACTTGGTTTTGATTGCATTATAATCTCCTTTTATCCGGCCACGGTATTGATACCCCGAACTTTTGCGCCATGTGGCGATTTAATACTTCGTAGATTGCGCTGTATTGGCTCGCATCCGCCTTAGATGTTTTGTCAAAGCCCGTGACTACCTTTTGAATCGGCACCCATAAAAACTGCTTTGCTGTATCAGTACTCCAAGGTATATCAACGTCCTGCTTAATTGTGCGCTTCATATCATAACCGGAGTCATTAAGCGCGGTCGCTAGCTGGCCAAGATACAAATGCAAAGCCCTGTTTTGTGTGTTTGTGCGGGTTTTCTTTCTTGGCTCGATTGTTATTTCAAGATAACCGAACTCAGCCTGCATCTGATCTATTAAAGACTTAACAGCCTGCAAGCTGTCTTTACTGTTTACAGTTTCTCTACTCATAACAACTCGTACACATTGCCATTATTGCCTAGGCGCTTGCTAAGGCGAATTAAATTCTTATTAAGCAGCTTTTCAATCTTGCCGGTGTAGTTTTTATAGTGTGGATGCGTATTAAGAAGGCTAAATCCAAAAGGCTTAGAACAGCATTCTAAAATCCCATCTTGAGATAAGGGTGGGTTATTCATGCGTTACTCCTTTGCGCCCCTGCTAGATAACAGGGACTTTGGTTTATTCGTAGTTAGATTTATACCCTTTACTATCTGGGTGTCCTGCCAGCCATTTTGCTTCGTTGTTCAATTCAATAGAAAGCCTTATTAGCGGTTCAAGCTTCCAGTACTTACTAAATAACAGCATATCAGAAGCAATATCCTCATCTATTCTCAAAAACCAAAACAACTCAATTTGAGTTATAAAATGGTCTGATGCATCTTTAATAGGAAATCCAATTTCTATTGCATTGAAAACATTATTCACATACTTATCTTTAAGCTGTGGAAGCGCCCTCCAGTCGTAACTCATACTCATATCCTCATTACTAGCCGCCCGTTATGAGCGACTATGGTTTAGTTAAGCTGGAGGCTGTGTACCTTTAACCCACGGCTGTATATTTCTAGCAGTCCAGTAACCCGACTCTTCCGGACTCATTACCTTCCCATCTGCCCAGTAATAACCTAATTGAGATGGGGGCGCTTGCTGCGGCGCTTGCTGCGGCGCTTGGCTTGGTGCGCCTTGCTGTGCTGGAACTGATTGGTTAGATTGCTGGCCACTAAATACATCGCCTAAATTACATTCTAATAATTGAATGCTTAAAACTGGGCCATTGCTACCATCAAACGACTTAATTTTTTCTTCTTTAGCTGATATCTCAACAATCGCGCCCTCAACTAAAGATGATCTCATAAAGTCAATTTGCGCATCGTTATTTGAAAAGAAAGCAGCTTCGTAGTTCGTCCACTCTTTTTGCTTAGTCTCGCGGTCATAATATCGCTTACCAATATTAACGCCGAACCCAGTATAAGCGCCTGCTTGAAATTCGCGGGCTGCTTTGTTTAATTTACCTGTTACTGTTGTAGCCATGTTATTTATTTCCTTTAAAAGTTAATCGTTTATGTATTTGTCTTACTTTATTTACATCGTCTTTATTGTATTCTGCCACCCGCTTTACATTTCCAGTTTTCACAAAATCCCATACTTGAGAGCCATCAATATCGTCTGGCTTACCTTCAATACCTAACGCCTTACATAGATTGTCTTGGCTCATTCTTCCGCCATATCCAGCCCATGCCGCTTGCGTGCAGTAATAGTCTTTATTGTGGCGACCATCAAAAGGCAAATCAAAAGGAGGCTCTACACCAAGTATGACCGCACGATGAAATAAGAATTTTAAATCAAATCCACCGATATACTGGCCAATAAAAAAAGGCTTTATCCTGCCAAGCTCATTAGATAATAAATCAAAGAAGCTCGCAAGCATTAATTTCTCACTGCCTCCAAGCTCCCTTGAAACACCAATAATTTCACCATCTTCAACCGCCCAGGCTATACTAATTAACTCACCCGCTCCACCGTCAAAGCTTGTTTTGCGCCATTTATCCTCTGCTACTTCCGGCGCTTTTACTTCTGCAAACTTTACTTCCCATAACTCTATGGCAGCATCCTTACCTGTAAATTTAGCATCATCCCCTGTCAAGCCTAAGTCCGCACAAGCTTTGGCTTTAGTTAGCGAGCTAGGGGCTTTAAAGCTTTGTTTCTCTGCCTCCAGATAATACTCGTAACTATGTAAGCCTGACTGAGCTGGTATAGTCTCAATATCTATATAAACATCCATTATAATTCCCCCTCTATAAATTTACGGTATTCTAAATCTTCAATTTGACCCAGTACCGCGCTATCTTGCTTTGCTGCATCAATCCATTGCTGAGCCGTTGCATCTACTGTAAAGCCTTTCGGCTTACTAGGTTGCTTACTTGCCGCTTGACCATCATCATCTTCACTAGGAACCCCTGCAATTGCTTGCAAGCCGTAACGCCTGCAATATGTAATAGCTGAGCCTGCACCCTGCGCATCTTGCTTTGTTAGTTTTACAGTAAAGGATTGACTAAGCCATTCACCAGAACTGTGCATTAAAATTGTATCAATGCCTACTCGATCACCATCCGTTATAGGAAATTGCGAATAGCTTAGTCCGTTATTAGCAAAAGGCTCTTTGATTGCCTTCACTACCGACCCTAAATCTGCATACTTAGATTTAAAGAACGGGTTATTAGCATCTTTAATAGCGCCGCCCATTTCGTTCTGAGCCTTATTAAGTGCCGTAGCTAATTCCTTTATACTTTCTGATTTATTCATTAGTTAAAACCCCCGTAACTTAATGCCTGCTCCATCTCATACTGGGCGGCATACCCCCTGTTATAGCTTTTACTTTGATCAGTGTGCGGTTTGCCGTCTTTACAGTCGCGCTGACCTCTTAAAAATTCTTCTGTATTCATATCCCACCCCTTTTGTGTAGCCTATAATTTACACGCTTAACCCATCTTTGCAAGAACTTTATTGGCTAAATAGCTTCAAGCGTTAAATGAAATTCATCATCAGCGATAGACGGCACCCATGCGTAATCTTCCATACTGAAATACGCCCACTTACTACAGATTATCTTGTAGAATAAACTATCGTCACCGACATATTCAGCGCCAATGCTATCTGCAAAATCTTTATTTTCTTTTGACATGACATCCTCTCCTTATTGAAATTTAATCTTATACTACGCATTCGTTATTGCAAGAACTTTTTTACTTAATTAAAGCCTAAATCCTTAAATCTTGCGTATTGCAATTGACTTGAAACCCTCACAGTCCCTATATCGCCCTGCCTGTGCTTTCTTACTAATATTTCAGCGACACCTTTAAATTCGCTATTCTCAAAATAAACTTCATCGCGATATATAAACATAATTACATCAGCATCTTGCTCTATTTCTCCGCTTTCTCTTAAATCTGACATTATTGGTCTTTTGTCTGGGCGCTGTTCTAAGCCCCTGCTTAACTGGCTTAATAGCAATATAGGGCAGCCAACTTCTTTAGCTAAAATCTTTAGCTCTCGCGTTATCTCACCAATGCCCTGAACTCTATTTTCTCCCTTTACTCGCATTAATTGAAGGTAATCAAGAATATACAAAGCCTTATCATTCTTAGCCGCATGATTACGAATAGATGATTTAATGTAGTTGATATCATGGCCTGCCCCGTCATCAATAATAAGCGGCTTATCTTTAAGCAATGAGAAGCCAGCGGTTATTTTTGCCCAATCCTCGTCCTGCATATTGTTCTGAGCCTTAGTATTCATACTAGCCGCCGAACATATTAATCTTAATACAAGCTCCTCTTTTGTCATTTCCATGCTAAAAAACATTACAGGGATTTCTTTCTTTATGGCATCCAGTGCAAAGTTTAACGCCAGCGCAGTTTTACCCATTGCGGGTCTAGCGCCTAGAACGTAAAGCCGACCACCTGTAAAGCCGTTAATCATTTCGTCTAAGTCTTTCAGGCCAGTTTTCACATACTCAACATCACCATTGAATATTGATTCAGTTTCTTCTATACAACTGCTTAACGCTTGGTTTATGTGGCTTTCTGTATTTCTCTTGCCTGAGCTTATCTCCATAAGCTGCTTAACTGCCTCTGCTACAGCGTCAGAACCGCTGTCAGCGCTGTTTGCTGATTCTGATATGCGATGTACCGACCTGCGCTTAGAATCGTCTAGTACGCGCTCTGCGTAATATTCAACATTGGCCGCGCTTGGTACTTCGTCAGATAGATCACCAAAATCACCTAGCCCCATATTGCAATTGTATTTATCTTTTTGTAGCTCGTCGTGAACTGTGAACACGTCTACAGGGTTATCACCATCGGCTAAGTTGTAGATCGCCCGCAAAGCCTCAGAGTAATCCACATTGAAAAAGTCGCTAGGCTGCACAATACCGCGTACTGTTTCAATTGCTGATCTGTTAATCAATAAAGATCCGATTACACTCCGTTCAAATTTCATTCATCAGCCCCTAATTGAAGCTCAAATTCTTCGTATTTATCGCCGCAATCACATTCAATGACATATGTTTCCCCTATAGGCTCACAGTTGCAATTGCAAAGCTTTTCATATGCTACATCCTCCATTTGGATTCTAATCATATAGTCGTCTAGTTCTATTGCTTTTTTCTCACCTGTTACGTTGCTTTTAAATATTAATTTCATTTATTAACCCCTTTAGCATTTCATTTATCCGTTTCTTATCGGCTGGTGTTGATTCCTTTAGCTCAATGCGATTAGCCAATTGCTTGCTTTGCTCTAGCTGGCGCTTATCATGCTCAATCATAGGTTTGATATATTTATTTAATTGCGATGGTTTTGGGAACCATTCACCCTTGTCTACATCAGCCATATGAAGTTTAACAGCTCTATCCAAGTAATCAGGGTTATAGCCTCCTAGAATTTCCCAGTACATCATCATTTGCTCAGACTGCAAGGTGTTCTGATATACCGCCGCTAATGCTGCCATCGCTTGCTTAAATCTATTCTCGTTATTCATGATTCAATAGCCCCTTGTTTTGTTGTGGCGCAAACTGCATGTTTTGCAATGTGCCTATGTTTTGATCGAACCTATTGAACTCCTGTTTCTCAGCCGTTATAGGTGTTAGCCAAATCCTTTCTTCTAGGTATTTTGTTATTCCAATAGCATACGTTGAATACCAGCTTGGCATCAATGCTTTTCTTTTTTCAATGTCGTCAATCATTAGATTAAATTCGTTATCAGTAAAACCTAATGTTTTGGCTTTCTTCCAAGCTGTTGCGTCTGTGCCTCCTTTTTTGTTTGGCGGGTACATCTTGAAGAACTGTTTAAATGAATCAGGTTTAGTTACTTTCTTTTTATCCTGCTTAACAAAATCTTTATTCAAGGCTAAATCACAATGATGGTTCAATGATGGTTCAATTGATGGTTCTTGATGGTTAGTAGGCACCTCCTGCCCCTGCTTTGGAATCTCCTGCCCCTGCTCTGGTGCATCTCCTGCCCCACCTAGTGAATCTCCTGCCCCTGCTTTTAATGAGGCAGCTAATGCACTTACATTAAAACTATAATAATTGCTTTGATTATATTGTCGTTTAATATCTAAAAAACCCATTTCCTTTAAATATAGAATATGCGTTTTAACTGAGCGATCAGAGCAATTAGAGTGCTTTGCTATTGTGCTAATTGATGGCCAACAAACACCTTGATCGCTTGCATTATCTGCCAGCTTTAAAGCCACCAGCTTTCTTATTGGGTTGCCCAGATCCATATCCCATACCATAGCCATTATCTTTATACTCATACATCATTCGCCCAAGCTATAAACACGCCTTTATCCCAGTTATCTTCACCAAGTTTCTTTATAGTGGCTTTTCTACGAGAGGGTAAAGGCCCATTCCCGCTAGGATTTTTACCACAACTATCACAGATATCGTCAAGTATACCTACAGCGGAGTCGCATTCTTTGCAGCAGTAGATATCAAATTTAATGTATTTCATGTTAGTCCCTTTTGTTAGCCCCGAAGGGCTGGTTGGTTAGATTGCAGACTTTAAAGTCAAGTTTAATTTTTTATCAATTTCTGCCATGATTTCACGGGTAAGCGCTTCTTTTTTAACATCACCAAAAAGCTCTTTAATCATTAAATTAACATCAGGCCTTACTTCTGACATTTTTGTAATGCCGCCTTGCTTGATTGTGTCTAATATTTCATTTACTACGCCGTTTACTACGTCGCTTTTAGTTGCTGTTGCTAGTGCTTTAAATTCTTTAGTATTCATAATGTCGTTCCTTTTGTGTGTTTTGTTTCGATGTAGTAACTATAGCAGTTCTATTATTGGTGTAAAGGATTATTTTACATTATTTATAGCAAGCAATAAAAAACCCCTTTGATATTAATCGCAGGGGCCAAAAGGAGAGTGCCCCGAAGGACAGGTTGATATTACTCTTTGTTATTGGTTATTGCAAGTTATTCGCCCTCGCTTGGTGGTAGTGGTAAATCCACATGAGGCTTAATCATCCAGCAAAAAACATCATCAGCATTATATTCAAAATCATCATAACCGCTATCGTCGAAGCATTTATGGATAGTATTCCATGGCCGCTCAAGCACATCACTCCTGTTGCGCTTGAGGATAATGTAGCAATCTATATGATTGTAGTCGCCATGTGGAGGGGTGTCCGACGTTAACGTCCATTCTAGTTTTGGTGAAATATCTCCAAGACACTCTTCGACAAGCTCCTGCAGTACATCCGGTGAGAACGTGCAGTAATCGTTTTCTGCGCCACTTCGATCTTCACCATCCCATACGTTAGCGTCTAACCACTGCTTAATTTTATCCTTCATGGTTTAACTCCTTGGCCCGTTTAATTAGTTCGTCAGCTCGTATGTCAGCGCTATACCCTACATTCATTTCTCCAATCAGCTCCACAAGCTCCGCATTCATGGCTACTAGTGGGTCATGCTGGACTGTGGGCTTCTTCATCTGAACTGCATTTAATACACGCTCTAAAGAATTTTCAAGCTTGCTATTCATAACCTTCAACTTTTCAATCTCAGCATCTTTGCGCGCATAATCTGCTTTCACATCTTCCCATTTAACATTCATACTTTCACCTCAATTTTCTGCACATATTTAGGATTAACAATATAAGCCTGCCCGTTTTTGTCGTATAGCGTCAAAGTCCACGTTTTCTTTCGGTAGTGTTCGCCTTGGCGTGTAATTGGTTTGTTTTTCATTTTGATATTCTCACTATTTTTAGGTCATAGCCTAGTTTATTAAAAAGTTTGCGTGCTTCTTTTTGTGGCATTGATTTAAGATCGCGCACCATACCGCAAGCTTGTACTGGGCTGATGTATTTATCTAGCCCCCTGCTTATTGCTTTAGCGAATATGACAGCCCTATCTGCATCGTCAGACTTTAAATCTACAGAGTGTACTTTGGGGTCGTCTGTGCTTGTGTATATTACTAGATAGCGCTTCATGCTAGCTCCTTTTGTTAGCCCCGAAGGGCTGTGGTTTAGATTACGCCGTGTTCGTAAGCTGCTATTAGCTGCGGTTTGGTAAGCGTCTTACCATTCACTTCATAAGCGTCATTGCCGTTTAATGTAATTTTTAGCTTTTTATATGTGCCACCAGCCTTTGCTTATTTTGATACGCGGAGCGCCAAATTCAACACATTCGACTATATAAACAACTTCTCCATTCCATAATGTTTTTTCTTTAACTATTTTAAATGTAGCGTCTTCGCCAGCGATTGTTCCGCTCAATACTGTTCCGATTAAGTTAGTCATGTTGTTACCCTTTTGTGTATTTGCTTTCGATGTAGTAACTATAGCAGTTCTATTATTAGTGTAAAGGATTATTTTACATTTAATTAATATAAAGAAATACTTTACAATATAATCCTGTGTGCTAATGTTCGTAATGTAGAAACATAAACGGAGAGATTGAAATGATAATAACAAAGCAAAGCAATAGATACACAGTAACAGCCCGTTATAAATACGGCACTGTTACACAATCAAACGAAAGCATGACCAAGGCTATAGCTGGCGTGTATGCGATAATGGAGCGACTACAATGATTACTGTTGAGGATAAAATGGCAATGGTAGCCCGCCAAGTTCAAACGCTTATAGATGATTTAAACGTAGATCATGGCGATAAGATTATAGCTGGCTTTGAGTGGTCAGAATGCCGTAACAGGGCGTTTGTGCATGTTACTGATTTACTAGAACCAATACTCGGATGGTCGCCAGAAATGGAGTACATGCTAGAATTTAAAGATGAACTTTTTTGTAGAGATACAATGAATAAATGTATTACTGAGTTGATTGAACTTGGCGATAAACTGGAGGCAGGGGAATGCCAATAGCTATAGATGGCTCTCGAGTTCCTGAGCGCTTACCTGAGCAGAATTGCGGGGGCACACCTTGGTTTGATCATGGTTCGGGTTATGCGTATAGATGTGACTTATGTAATGCGGTTATTGGTAGTGTTGGTCAGCCAGACGATTGCAAGACAACAAATTTCAGCACAAAGGAGCTAGAAAAATGAAACTACAAAAAGGCGACCCATGCAGGTTTAAAGACTGCAAGAATACAATGATCTACGGCGGCAAAAAGGGTGAGTTGCATTGGTTTATGTTATCGGGCAATGACGTTCCGGCGGTTACACTAAAGCAAGCTGATATGTATTTGATTGAAAAAGTGGTGACAAGGCTATGATATTCAAAACAACGGTACGCGGCCAGCTAGTCGATGTCGAAGTAACTGAGTTTCACGCACCGATACTTAACCGGAATCGGGGGCACATTGACTATAAATTATTAGGCGATGCTAGTAATTGGCCGCCTTTAGATGAAAAAGAAAATCATTTGCTACTGGATGATTATTATCAACATGAATTGGAGTGTTTGAAATGAGAGAATTAGAGTTTAGGGCTTGGGATAAAGTCCGGAATAGAATGCTTACAAGTGCGAAATTCGTTGAGTTTAAAGTTATAAATGGGGTACTATCTGCTGTTAATTATGACCGGTCTGGTAAAGAACAGGTATTAGAGGTAGTGCAATACACTGGCCTAAAAGATGCTAGCGGCGTTAAGATATTTGAGGGGGATATTATACAGATTGGGAAAACGTCGAGCCACATACTAAGGGTAGAATTTATTAACGCATATGTTGGTGGATGGGTATTAACGCATGAAGATTCAAGTAAATGGCTCTCTTTGGGTGCTAGAGAGGATTACGAGTTAACAGTAATCGGTAACATATACGAAACACCGGAGCTACTAAAATGAATACATACACATGTAAAAGAACTGCTTGGTTTGATATGGTAAATAATAAGGAAATGTACGGAATCAAAGTATTGCATAATGGCAAATGGATTGATGCAGGTGATGATACTGGATTATTCTTATTTTCTAGCAAGCCTGAACGTGAAGAAAAAATACAGGAATTATCTAAGGAGCTAATAAAATGAGCACTTTAATCAAGTCACTATTAGTAATGTCGCCCTCGCTGCTTTTAGCATTTGGATTGAATACGTTACAATCAACTCAAGCACTAGAGACGACAACCGGTACGCCGAAGTATGACGCAAAGGCGCAGTTAATCCATACGTGTGAAAAGATAATAAAGAGAGGCTGAGATGGGGTTTGGATTAGATCAAGACATAATGTATGAAGATATCAGCGGCAACGAAGAGAATTTTGCATACTGGGAGGGTCGGGACGGTAAATCATATAAAGTAAGCAGCATGAAGGAAAGCCATATCAGAAACTGTATTAATATGATAATCACAAAACGCTTCGATAGACAGTGGTTAGAGTATTGCGGTGACGATTGGCTAGAAGTGTTCGAGAATGAACTAGGGCAGCGCTAGAAACCAGCCTCTAACTCAATAATATAGATACCTAAAGCGGTGGCCTCCTCGAATGTGAAGAGAACACCGCTATCAGTATTTATCGGGCTTAGTATCGGTTTTACTGGCATCATCGGCTTTATCGGGCAAGTCGCCCCGCACCCCGCTAAAATGATCATTAAACCACTTAGTAGGATTGTCTCGTAAAGCTTTGATATCAGCATCCCGTTTAGCCTCTTTTTTCTTGCGTTTATAGTTCTCCCACAGATACAGTAGGCGAACTATAAACTCTATTAGTTTCATTTCTTAATAGTTGAGTCAGCTTTTACTCGACCGTAAACAGCTAATACACCGCCTACCCCACCAACAACTGCAATTACCGCCTCGATTATAGTGTCTTGCTCTTCTGGGCTAATAGCATACCCAAGCGCACTAGCTATAGCAGCTACAACAGCGATCAATCCACCCCATACCGCCTTTGATTTGTACCATTTCTTTTCCATAATTTATCCCCTCCAACGGGCTTTATATGATCGTGTATCAAGGTGAATGAAGTTATCATCAAGATAAACTCCCATACCACCCTTATGATTAATTGATTCTATGTAGTTTGCGATTTCTATTATATCAGCATCTAGCGGTACAATATCAGATGCGCGGCCGTGCAGGTGATAACTATTCTTATTACCTCCGATAGCGTTATTATGATCTGCACACCTATGGCCACTAGTGATCTTTAGCCTCCCGAACTTATCTCTTAAATTCTGCAATAGCTCTAAAAGCTCAACATCTACTGTATCAAGCCCGCATTCACCGCATTGGCATTCAAATTCAGACCTATTAAAATTCTTACTTATGTCTCCCATATCACACTCCTGCTAATCTCATACCATAACCTTATTGTTTAATGTATAATCAAGGTTATAATATACACTATTTTTTAAGGCTTGTTTGATGAACCCTACGCCCGTTACACGTGAAGAACTGGATAGACACTTGATATCAATATATGACCGAATAGCACACAGTAGTGAAAAGAGCGACTTAAAATTTAATGCCATCATTGATAAGATGGATATAATGACAAGTCAGACAGCAAAAGTATTAGATGTAATGGTAAGCGATGTTTCAGGATTAAAGCAAAACCAAGCAACTAATAACGCTTATTGGAAAATATCCGGCGTAGCCATATCTTTAATTTCAGCGGGCGTAATTGGCCTTTTCGTAGATCGTTTAACTTAGTCGCTAAATACCAAGCTGAAAAAGCAGTCAAACACCCACACAAGAACACGCCAATTAAGGCGTATTCTATTAGGCGGGTTATAAGCTGCATTAAGCAGTTCTCACCATGTAGCCAAATCTATCATCTAATATAGCTATTCCTGATACGTTTTTCCAAGTTCCTGTAACTGTAGCGGATGAGCCGAATATTGTGCCCGTACTGTCAGCGAAAGCGATCTTAATTGACCCGCCAGATATAGATGCTCCGTCTGCTAAATCGGCGCCGCTAACATTCTGCATCATCCTGACCACGCCTAGCCCCAAGCTCGTTGTGGGCTGATAGTTCGCCCCAGTATAGTTAACAGTCTCACCGACCATACTAAGCTGATCGGCTGTTGGGACGTTTCCGGTTAGTAGGCCAGTGTCGACTAAAGCAGAGGTTCCAAGCGCTGGGTAAAATGCAGAATCCCCAACCATTGCAACAAACCTAAATGTTCTTTCAAACCCTAGCCCTAGATTCTCCGCTTTAATGCTGTAACGCCCTGCTGGTGCAAAAAACTGTGCGAAGCCGTCTGCGCCCCCAGTAAATACGCCATTAGTTCCTAGTGCGGTAGTCCCGTTCACATCAGAATAAACAGTTAGCCCTAAGCCTGTAGCCTCGTTTATAATTGTCATTGTTGGCGAGGGTATAATTTCGCCAAACTCATTTACAATAGTTGCTTGCCAAACTGGTAAACTCATGCGTTTATCGCTCCTAAAATTGCGCCGTTGTTCGTTATTGTTACAGTATAACCGTTTTTGTTTATTGCTGCGCCTGCTGGGCCTCCGGTTCCACCTGCGCTAGAAACGCCACCTGATATACTGGTAGCCACTCCATTCAATCCCGATGTGCCAGATTGACCTAACCCTGCCCCGTTTGCGCCGTTGCCACCTTTAAATCCACTATTAACCACCCCACGAAGACCTTTGGTGCCATTAGCGGTAGAGCCTCCTCCATTACCACTAGTTCCGGCCCTTTCGATCCTTGAGCTATCAGTAAAATCACTAGATGGGTTTGTTCTTGGGCCTCCTAGGCTAACATCATAGCCCTGTCCGCCACCGCCGCCACCGCCGCCCGCGTTATAAGTTATATTGCCAGAAATACTAGCCCTAGAAGCAGCGCCGCCGCCACCACCGCCACCGCCGCCACCGCCGATAATATTATTATTTATAATTGACATCTGGTAATTGATTTCAAAAGCAAGACCACCTGCGCCACCTGCGCCACCATCGGTCGCCCCAAATATGGCTGACCCGCCCGACCCGCCCGACCCGCCTTTACCCATTACTGAGCCAAAATTAACAAGCACCAAGGTAACGCCAGCGGGCCAGCCTGTGCCTGTATCAATTGAGGCCATACTAGTGCTATTGGAACCTATAACTGTGCTAGACGCGATGGTGAACGTCCATGTGTCGCCAGCTTGCGGGGCTGCGTTACTACTTGCTATTGCTTCATCGTAAAGATTTACATTAGTCTGACCATTGGTTTCAAGTGATACCGATTTTTGATCTGGGTCTGTAGGCGTAATTGTTTGCGAATAAAGTACCTCTTCACCAACTACGCTAAAACCTGTGTCAGTAGACATTACTTGCGTGACTTGCACAGGCACGATTGAAGCCGCGCCTTTTGCGTCCTGCATGCTCCTGTTTATTACATTGTAGCCACCCGCCAATTGCGGGATAGTCAGCTGGTCATTTCGCTGTAACTTCCAGCTAATTTTTCTTGGTGGCGTAGAGTATCGGCTTAGTATAGTTAGGTTTAAGTTTTCCGCAGTCGCTCTACTGTTAGCAGTTATCCAGCGTGAATAAATCCTGCGTATACTTGGCACACCTTCAAAATTAATCTCGCTCTCGCTGCTTATATTGGCCTGTGTACGCGAATAATTTTTACCTTCGTCTAGTTTTTCTAGTGGGTTTATCTGCCCGAAGTATGTCCAAACCTGACTAACTCGTTTCTTGTTTTGATCTGTTGCCGCAAAAGTATCAGCTAGAATTAAATCATCGCTATACGTTGCCGCGTCTGTGCTTACATCTTTTAACACTCTAAATTCTAATTGTTTAGCTGAGTCATTCCACCAAACTGTACTGGCTGTTTGTTGTAGCACCTCGTTTACAAGAGAGGTGACACTTTCAGGCTCAGCTATTAGCGCGCTATAAGTTCGCTGAATATAAGTATCATCCTCTGCATTCCAAGCTGCTATTGGTATCCATTCTTGTGGGACGGCTGCAAAATTAACAAGCAAATCATTAATTATATCTGTAGCTCTTAAACTACTTCCAGCGGCGAACTCCTTACATAATTGAACCCTTGCCCCCGCTTCGTGCGCTATCGCATCGGTATTAAACTGGCCTCGAACAATGGTCATAACATCGCCTGATCGAGTGTACGAACAAATTTCTTCACCGCCGATATTAATGAATCCTGAGGCGTCATAATCTGCACCAATCAGGCTAGGGCTTAAAGTAAAGCTGGCAGCTGAATTGGTTATATCTGCCGCTAGTTCACCCTGAGACAACACTGGGCATTGCGCCCTTTTACTATCTGCAAGCTTTAAAGCATCTTTACAGACAATAGAAAACGCGCCGCTAGAGTTTGGGCCGCTTACATTTTCAACGATAAAATGTCTAGTTTCCATTTGCTCCAATGACTGATCGCTAGAACCTCGTATTACGCGAATATCACTACCCTGTGTAAACGGATAGCGTGCGCGGAATTTACCCCAATATGAACCTTGAGTGTATGGGTTGTAATCTCTATCTGATAAGTATCTATCACCCTCCGGCCCTGTGTCCGGATATCTTGCATCGCCAAAAGTAATACTAACCGAAGCGCGCACGCCAATGGACTCGCCCAAATCTAACACGGCTGGGTTTATTGATACGCTTGCAATATCCGGTATTGCTTGGATGCCTAGGGGTAAAACACTGCTAACAGTAGAGTGTCTAGCGGTAACGATTTCTTTATTGTAATTGTCTTTATCTTGACAAGTAGCAAAACAATTAAAGCATTTATCTGTAGCAGGGCCACTAGCCGTGCACGGCGCAACCCCGTATGTTTCACTACAACGGTTTAAATCTATTTCAACAAAAGTAATACGTTCAGTCATTAAGCTAAACCTTCAAAATTCCAAGATGCCGACATCATACCATTAGGCTGTTCATTGCTTACTGACGGCTCACCATCAATCCAAGCGTAGCCAATTTCATCGGGGTACGTCTCTGGTCGCCACGCCCAAAAACACGGAACTCTAGGAGTGAGCTTAAAGAACGGGTCTAGTTGTGATCTGTACCAAGCTGGCGTTAAATTACTCAAGCTAACAGAGGTCATATTTATTTGGCGCTTAACTATTTCGCCTAAATACTGACCATTTTCACTAATACCATTAACAGTTGAGCGTTTGCGCCCGTATGTTATTGGAGTATGACCCACGTAAATAGAGCGTTCTAGGCGCAATGACTTACCAATGTAAATAACTCCGATTTGCGGCGCTTCGTCTGCGCCTTCAATAACTATTTCAATCGTATCTGGCACTGCATCGTTTTGAAGGAATAATATAGCTTGTGCATCACTAATTGAAACGCCTGAAACAACTGTAATGCCGTTGTATTTTATTGTAACTGTTAGATCAACTTGGTTTAAGTTATGCCTAGCAATACCGATATAATCGACCTGCTGACCTGCTGTGTTAATCGTTATTGTCTGAGTGGCTGCGCTTGCCGCTATCCAAGTATAAGCCGTTGCGGGATTGGTAACGCTAGTAATTGGGTTTGCTGGCTCTTCACTTGTTGCCGTAATGTTACTTACATTTAATATGTTTTTATATCCGATAATTGGCAAGTTGCCGCTAGGTTGTGACTGGGCCGAACCTAAAACTACACTATTACTTATTACAACTGCCATTATGCAAGCCTCAATACTGAGCCGTCTTCTGTAGCTGAGTTTATTATATCTATAAGCTGACGACCTGAGAACATTTGGTCAGGATTTACACCGCTTACTGTTAAATTTCTTTCTTGCGCTGCTGGTGCTGCTTGTTGTGGTGCGCTTGCTCCTGTGCCGCCACCTCCCGCTGCTGCTCCACTAACAGAAGCCCCACCGCCAATACTTGTGCTGTTGATAGCTTGTAATCTAATACCGCCCGCCGCTATAGCCGCCCCTGCTGCTGCGATACCCAAAGCAGGCCCAACTATAGGAATACCAGCAAGCGCCGTGTACGCCTTTTGCGCACCTTCATAAGTGCTCATTACGGTTTGAGCGCGTGCTGCTGCTTTGCCTATCTCGAATTGTTTTTTACTGCCAGACTGCATAAGGGTCGATAGGTCGCCAAACATTTGGCTAACCGCCTGCGTCTGCTGCTTACCCCATGACTGCCTAATTTGAGCCATTGCGCTTTGGGTTCTTTCCTCTAAACCTATGCGTTCCATTGCATCTTGTTCGGCTAGTGCCTTAATAGCCGCTAACTGCTCTTGCTTTGCCTCTATAATTCTAGGGTCATTAATGCTAGCTATAAACGCGTCAACGGTTTCGCTTGGTAATGGAGCTAGCAGAAGCTTATTAACTTCTGAAACAGTAGCTATTAAATCTGTTTTTGCAACTTCAACCGCCGACCTTACGCCTTGTGTAAACTCGGTAAAGTCTGTAGACATCATAGGCATATCAATATTTGGTATATTGTTTGCTGTAGCGGCTATGACGTTATATATTTCAGCCCAACCAATGCGTATTCTCTCGAAATACTCAAGGGCATTAGCTGCAAATACACCTATCGCGGTAGTGGCTCCCTTTAAAGCTACCTCAATTCCTCCAATTACAATTTGAACGCCTCTAATTGAATCGCCTAAAAACCCGAATGCTTTAGCTATGCCTGCAACTGCGCTTACTACTTCTTCTTTAAAGCCTCCTGACTGTATAGCCGCTTCTTGAAAGCCTAATGCTATTTCTTCTAATATAGGAGCTAACGCTATCGTAAATTGCTGCACAACCCCATCCACTGCCATTCCGATACTAGCCATAGCATCATTAGCCGCTTCAATTTTAGCTGCGTCTACGTCAGATATAGCAAGGCCCATGCCCTCAACTTGTCGGGTAGCTTCTGCGAGGGTTGCTGGGTCTAATTGCATAATAGCAAAACCAGCACGCTTACCAAATAAATCGGCTGCTGCTGCTGCTCTTTCTGTTACAGGGATGTTGGCTTTTAGTGCGGCGTTTACAGTTAATATTTTGTCATCTAATGACATCCCACTAAGCTGTTCGGCGGTCAGCCCTAATCGCTCTAGCGTATCAACTGCAATACCAGTGCCTTGAGCAGCTTCACCTAACGCGACTTCTAAATTTTTAGCGCCTTGCTCGATGTTTTTCATTGATATGCCAGACATATCAGCGGCACGATTTAAGACGGCTAAACTAGCGCTAGAGGTACTTAATTGTTTAGCAAGCTTCGCCTGCGCGTCAATCGCACCCAAAGAATCGTTAACAAGCTTAATACCAATAGCCGCACCAGCCGCAACCGCTGCAACGGCTACCTTGCCCATCACATTTGCGGTTTCGCGACCTTTAGCACCGAACTGGTCAAGCTTACTAGAAGCTGTTGCAAGCCCTTTTTTCAAAGGGTCGATATCAGCCCCAAATCTTACAAAAACATCTGACTCAGCCATTCCAGCCCTTCTCTAATAATCTTAATAGCCGTTTTCGTTGCGGCTCTTTGAATGCGTCCGGTACTTTGGCCTCAGCTAACCACCAAAATTCTTGCGGGTGCATACCCCAAAATTCACTAGGGGCTATTCCAAAATTAGAAACGGCTGTAATAAAAAGGTTTTTTACTATTCCGCTTTCTTCTTTGGGGTTTTCGGCTTTTTTGCGGTTTTCGGTTCCGGTGGCTGATAGCTAGACGGTGGCAGCATTAGCATCATTAAAGTAGTGATAGACTCTTGAACCGCACCAGCTGAACCAGCGCCGAACATGGTTTCATAAACCGTTTCGATTTCTGTTTCTGCACCTGCGTAATTCAAACAAGCCGAATACGCCTCAGCTAATCTGCTAATCTTTATATTTCCACTGGTTAAATCGCCAAGCGTTACAATATCCTCAATCATCGCAATCAATCGCATAATCTTATTGGATTTTACTGTGTACTCTTCGCCTTTAAAGCAAAATACTACGTCTTGGAAAACTGCCATTTAATGATACTCCTAATGTGTTTAAGCGATTGTAGCACAACCGCCCAAACATGCTAATTAGGCACCAGCTGTAAACGTCCATTCGCCACTAGATTGTAAAGTACCATCGAACTCAATAGCGCCATCAGAACCGCCGCCCGTTTCAGTTAGGCCATTAAAATAGAAGTCTCCACTGATTGAATCGCCTGTAGTTTGCGCGCCTACTGGTGGGTATTCGATTGTAATATCGCTATACAGTTTTGAACCGCTTGTTAGAGCTAGTGCTCGTAAAGTGGTGTCCTTAGTGATGCCTGAAAAACCAAAATCAAGAGTTTTAGTCCCTGCTACGTCAAGCAGCAACCGAAAACCATTGTCTTCATCGCTGGTAATATCTATCGGCTCATTAGCAACCGTGATATTTTTAGACGTAATACCCGCTAAGCGTGTAGCGCCTTTTTTGATTAATAAATCGCGTGATGCTGCGCCCATGTTATAGCTCCTCAAGTATGAGATTAAAAGTTTGTATACCGTGGCGAGTTTCGCCGTCAGAATCCATCTGTGTTTGAGATGTAACCTGATTAATGTTTATAAATTTGTAGCTAGCGTTCGTTATATTAGCTCTATTCAAAAGCCCATAAATCAAACCCTGTATTCGCTTTGTTTCTGACCTTCCTGAATGCCTAGACCAAACATGTATGGTAATACTCACTAGATTTATAAGCTCTGTGTCTGTGCTCATGTCTGTAAATATGTCCTCGCCTATTGTAACATAAGGGAAGGTGCTCGATACTTGTGGCACGCTGTCATATACGCCAGTAACAACCGCATTTAAGCCTGCATCATTAGCTAATATGCTATAAATCTCTGTTTGCACGACTGTTTCAAATTCACTCATTTTTTAGCCGCCTTTTTCTTAGCTCTATTTATCGCGCTTGCTAATTTCTTTTTAAATTGTTCATCTACTATTCTGGGCATATTAGCTTCTACATAATCGCGCGCAGGTCGTAAAAATGGCTGTTCTGGTTGTGGTACTGGGCCGCCTGTTCCGTATTCAACAAAACGCCAATAGAACCCATCGTTTTTAGCTGCCTTTCCTTGCTCAACTATTACGTCACTAATTGGTTTATCTGGCGTAGATCGTTTACGCTTGGCTTTAATCGCTTTCTTTAGATTACCCTTGTCAACTGGAACGTTCTTTTTAGACTCTTTAGCAGTCGTAGATGCAAGCCCGTGAATCAATGCCCTTGATAAATTTACAGCATACTTCGGCGCAATCTCGGTTAAGACTTTTTTAATCTCTTCTAACCCGACAACTTCAACCTGCTGTTTACTCAAAGTGCCACGCCTCTTTCACCTTCAATTTCTAAATATAAAGCGCGGCCTTTAGGTTGCGATATAACGCGAATATTAAAAAGCTCACCTTGCCATTCTATTCTATAGCTTGGCTTAATATCTGAGCGATTGCGAACAACAAATAAATAACCAGCCTCGGCATTAACCCTGTCGTATTGCGTAACCTCTCGACCACTTTTCGGTCTAACGTGCGCCCATGATTCGGCCACATCTTGCCATGTGAAAGAGTTGCCACCCATTCCATCTGGCACATTTACGCGCTCTTGGAATGTAATCCGCTGGTCTAGTTCTCCCGCTCTGTAGGTCATATACCTAATTCCAGTCTATAAGGATAAAGCATAGCCTTGACAGCTGGGTTATCAGCAAGTGATACGCCTACGGCTGTTTCTGTGCGTAATTCGTATAAGTCGGTAACAATCATCTTAATAGCCGCTTTAACACCTTCTAGCTCTGCTGGTGCGCCCGTAGTAGCCGCAACAGTGAAGCTTTGAGCGTTAAAATCTACTAGGAATGTAAGCTCTTGCGTTCCTTCGTTGTAGAAATAATCAGCTGCACTGATTGTCTGTGTTGCATTATCGCTGTCAATATATGTGATAGCTGTAATGGTTAAATTAGGGTACGGAATGTCTAAAACGCCACTGGCCGAACCCTTATTAATAATTTGTATATCTTTTACCGTAAAAAATTGATTGCAATAGCTCTCGCAACGATCACGGGACGCAGATATTAGCGCATTGATATAGTCATCATCCAAAATGAAGCTAGTTTCAATACGTAATTGAGCTTTAGCCTCAATTAATGATATTGGCTCGCTTACTGGTGGCGTAATAACTACTGTTTTCATTTAGTCTCTTTCTTCTTTTTTGGTTCTGGCTTAGTTTCAATCTTAGCTTTTGGTTCAGGCTTGCCTTCAACAATTAAACCCGCATCAGCCCACGCCTTTACAAATTCTACTGCTTCGCCTTTTTTCTTTTCGCCTTGCTTGTAACTTTTAAAAGCTTTTGCTGCTATGTACATTTAAAACTCCTTGAAAATAAGGGCGCTATGGTAGCCGCCCTTTATCGTTTACGCTGGTGAAGTGATACCAGTAATATCACCTGAGCGGATAGCCGCAGGGGTAAACACTAGGTTAGCACCGCGAGTTTCCGCACGAACAGTGATAAGGTTTTTAGTAACGTTATCGCCATCTTGCTCGAACATCTCAACAACTGTGCTTTCACGGTTTGCATACATATCAGCATCGGCTGACTTACAAATCATGGTTCCCGCTGGAATGTTGTTAGACAACACTACAGGCAAGCCCCAAAGCATAGGAGTTAAACCGTTGTTAACGTAGCTAACAGCACCAGAAGCGGCAACAAAAGCATTGTCACCAGAAGCGCGGCGTTCGGTTTCTGCGCTGCCCCAATCTGCTGGGTTCATGTAGAAGTAGCTAGGCTCGTAATCAGCACCAATAACTTCCATTTTCATCTTGTTAGCTAGGCCGAAAACATCAACTGTCAATAATGGACTGGTAACAGTGTTGTTAGCAGTCGCCAACCAACCGTCAGTAGTGTCATTAATCACATAGTTTTCAACAGAAGTGTTAACACCATGACGTAAGCGGCGCTCAATGTAAGAGGCAAGGAAAGTCGAGTCATCCAATGCTTGCTTAGATACGCGCAAGAATGTTGGAATCGTCTTAACTGCAACGTTAACTTCTTCAAAAGTAAGTGTAGTTTCAGGCTTAGCTACGCCCTCAGCAGTGATTGCGGCTGCATTGGTATAAGCTAATTCTTTTGAGTAGTAGATAATGTTACTAGAAGCCGAACCCTGTGTAACTGTAGGCATAACCGTTAACTGACGGAATGCACCAGCAACCGCGCCTGCTAATTGATCGTGAATAGAGCTAGCATTGCCACTGTTTACGATGGTATTTTTAATCTCAGTGCGGCCGCGGTTAGTTTCGCCAGCGATGAAAGACTTGATACCATCAGAACCTAATACTTCTTGGCCGAATGTTTTGGCTTCGATAATTTCTGGTGCAACTGAGTGCTTTTGCGCAAGCTCGACTATCTGGCTGTCTAGTGACTTGATAGCGGTTTCCATCTCACTGAAAGCGGCTTTGTATTCTGCGCTTTTAGTATCGGCTTGATCTGCAACCGCTTGCATTTTTTCTTCTACTTTAGAGTGCATACCTTCTACAGCACTTTTAAGTTCTAATATATCCATTTTAATAATTCTCTTTAATAAAGTTTGTGAGCGTTACTAGCTCGTTATGTTTTACTTCGCTTTCTTCACGCTCTCCGTGAATTTTTTTCACTGTTGCCACGATCTCCGTAGCTTCTTTTTGTGAAAATCCTTTCTGACGTAAAATTGATTCCACGTCTTTCAATTTGGTCGCACTTTTAATGCCCATTATGTGAGCGTTGTTATCGGCTGGTGTTTCCACTATTGATATCTCGTACAATTCAATATCTTTTAATACCCTAACAACGCCTTGTTGCTCAAAGTCTTTGACTGAATAACCAATAGATAGGCCGCTTATAGCTTTGTGCCTTAACAGTGCCGCCGTGTCTTCTGCAACTGAATGGCCTTTTGTTAATTCGCCTGATACAAATAAACCCTTTTCATCTTCGTACATTTCTGTAAACTTACCGATAACAGGGCCAGAATGATTCCATCTTAGCTGAACTGGGCGTTCCCTATCAGTTATTGTACTCTTATATGCGCCAGCTTGTATTTTGTCGCCATAAGAATCGAGGCCATCGAATACAGAAGCGTACCCGCTAAACTGCAAGGAGCCTTCCGCGCCCATTTTTACCTCACACGCGGCGAGGTTTAATTGCTTATGTTCCATTATTTACCGCCTGTGTTTGTATCGGTTGTGTTCCGGCTGGTACTAATGAGCCGTTTAAGTAAATTTTATCACCGCCTACTTCCGGTTTAAGCCCTTCTTCGGCTCTCGCTTCGTTAGGTGTCATTATACCAGCATTTACAGCTTTTGATTGTGCGTCCAATCTGGTCGTCTTGTCTGCGCGCAATAGTGAATCGAAATTAAATTCAATGTCTACTGTTTCCCACTCTGAACGGGGCTGCAAATGTCGTTTAATACTTGACTCTAGGCGCTCAAGATATGGGCGCAGGTTAAGTTTATAAAAGCCTTGGTTGATCTGCTCAATACCACTGCCCCAAGTTGTAGAAGCTGCTGTGTCGTTAACCAGTACCGAAGGCACGCCCATAAAGCGGCAAATATCCTCAATACTAAATCGTCTTGATTCTAGCAACTGCATGTCTGTCGGGGATAAGCTGGCTTGCTGGTATTTAAAGCCAGCCTCAAGCACTGTTAGCGTATCACTATTACCTTCTTGTAATCCAGAGTATGATTGTCTTACCTGCTCTCTCTGCTCAGGCTTTAAGGCTTGGTCAATTGTTAATATGCCATTGGTCTTACCACCGTTAGCAGCAAGCTTATTCTGTCTATCTGATAGGTTTTTGCTTAACCCTAGTGCGTTACCCGCATAACCAAGAGGTGAAAGCCCCATGATTCCATTGCCAAATAGCTTAATATGCCAAACAGACGACTGAGCAAACACCTTTACACTGCCATCTGGGGTGGTGTATTTATAAATTATACTGCCATCGCGTAGCAATTCGACTTCCATTTGTGCTGATGGGTACGCTTGTAGCGATATAATGCGGCCATTGATGCCACCAATGCGCTCCATGATTACATAAGAATTACCCCAAACCGTGAGGTTTAGCATTACGCTCTCAAAAAATTCTGTTCTAGTCTGGTACCTGTTAGGGGTGTAATTCAATAATCGCCATAAATCGTTTTTGGTTGTCGCTTCTCTCGAGCCATCTTCGCCTTTTTCATAGCAAACGATAGGCATAGCGGAAACCGCCTCAGTCAACAATCTAACACAAGCCCAGAATGCACTCTGTGTCATAGCCGTGTCAAAGTCTTTAACCTCAGTTGGGCGCGTAGGTAGTGGGCTTTGTGTGCCTTGGGTGATAGTGTCGCCACCTCTCCCGAATCCAAATTTATACCATGCCATTTACAAAGTCACCGTTAGAAGGTTGTCGAAGTCGATAGGCGTTTGGCCATCTGTTTGTTGTGCTCGGCCTAGTGCCATAATCAAAGATATAACCCCATCAATTTTATTTTCGTCTCGTTCTTTACGTGGGTATACGTTGTCTTTTGCATCTTGTTTAGCCACTACGTTAGATATCATCCAAGTTTGAACTGGGTCGCCGTTGTGTTTTAGCTTGCCCGCTAAGATAATAGAGTCTAAAATCTTCATAGGCTCACTGAAATTAAGCACTGTTGGCCGCATTTCAACAACTGGCACACCTTCTGCCATTAATTCTGTGATTAACATAGTCGCTTGGAACGGGTCATATGCTAATTCTGCAACCTCAAACTGGCTGCACAATTCAATAATGTCTGATTTTATCACATTAAAATCAATAATGTTTCCCTCGGTCAGGGTTAGCCAACCCTCGGCGGCCCACGCTCTGTACATTTCGTTGCCATCTTCGAGCACATCTTCGGGTAAGTAGTACCTTCCGAAGCGCACATAGTCCTCACCTACAGGGATTAACACCTCCAACGCTGCGATATCTTTACGGCTCGCAAGATCAAGCCCTAAGAAAACACGCTGCCCAGTGTAATCACCCATTCTTATATCGGCTTCACACTGTCGCCACTTATCGACGTTAAAGAAAGCCTCTCTTGAACCCACCCATACATTTAGATGCTTGGTTTTATAAGTGGATTGCTTGCGGGCGTTATTCTTAGCGTCTTGTAATCTAGCTAGTAAAAACTCTTCACTGACTGACACACCAAAGTTAGGGTTTGCTTTTCTTACCGCTTCTACGCTAGACCATTCATCATCAGCATCTACGCCATATATTAAAGAGAATAGCTGGTCGTTATTTTGCACACCTTCTAGCACTTTCTGAGCCTCTAGCTGTAGCTGATAGCAAGGCCCAGACAGGTTGTCGCCCGCAGTTGTGATGTATAACATTAGCGGCTGGTCACGCGCGCCCATGCCTGTAATCATCGTGTCAATTAAGCGGCTATCTTTATGCTCATGCACTTCATCGACGATAGCGCAGCTAGGGCTTGACCCATCCGGAGGGTTCCCGATGATAGGTTCCATTTTGGAGCCGTCTTTTAGTATGCAAATGTTAGATGCGTTGTTCTGTATCTCGAAGTAGGCCACCATAGGAGCGTTCATTCTAACCATTTGCTGTGCAGGCACGAATACTTCCTTCGCTTGTTTCTCACTAGTAGCGCCCGTGTATACTTCTGCGCCATGCTCGCCGTCAGCCGCCAGCATGTAAAGGCCAATAGCTGCTGCCAGTGCGGACTTGCCATTTTTACGCGGTACTAACAATAGGACTTCTCTGTACCGTCTAAACCCAGTGGCCACGGATAGCCAGCCGAATACATTGCATACAAAGTATATCTGCCAAGGCTCAAGTATTAAGTTTTTCTTTTTGCTTGCCCATTTGCCTTTGGTATGGAATTGGGCTTCTACAAATTTACAAGCTTTGTGAGCCTTTGCCTCGCTGTATTCGTAGGTGGGTTGGTCTTCTAGGGATTCAAGGAATTGCGCGCACGACAATTTGATGTACTTCGCCGCTAATACTTCGCCGCTTAATACATCTCTCGCATACTGTACCGCTATATCAGTGTAGGGTTTCAACTATTTAATCACCATAGCTCAATGCCTAGCTCGCTCTCCATATCCATAACAGTAATCGACAAAGAAACGCTTTTGAAACTAAAAGCCTTACATTCATCAGCCGCTATTTTGGCCATGTTAATAAGCATATCTTTATCGAGCTTGACTACAGTTTCCCTTCCGTCAAAATTAATCAAATAATATTCTAGTTTTGTCATGACCTCCACCTTTTTGATAATCTTAACTTTTTTACGTCTTCTATTTCAATACTCATTACATTCCCTCAAACGCATTAACGTTCTGTTCTTTCGGTATTACAATCTTAGTCCGGTCGCTTGGTGTCATGCCGAAGCGTCCACATAGCTGACTAAGCTGGGTCAGCTTGGCTGCTGAAAACTCAGTGTAATCTAATCTCATTTCAGCCGTCAACCTGCACATCATCTCTAAGGTTATCCGGTCAGCCTCTCCAAGTACGCCACGGTATGATATATCTACTATTTCATCCCATACAGCCGCTTCATATTCGGTTAGCGAATCATGTGCAGGGCCAATGCCTCTTGTTGGCGTTGGCTCGTTTTTGTTTTGTCGCTCAGGGTGGTCTTTGGCAGTGCCTTGCATCTCCCTTAATGCTTGAGGCTTTCTAATTTGCGGCATTCTATAGCCCTCCGTTTTACTTCAATAATATTTAAACCATCTAAAACTGACCGCTCCATTTCCTTTCTCACTGATATAGCGGTATCTTTATCTTCACATAAAACCTGAGCGCGTGTGCTGCCTCGATCAATTCTTGCTAACCATTTGCCAGTGGATGAATTAAAAAAAACCCCTGTTACCCCTGACCGATTAGCTGCGCTCTCCTTTGGTTGTTTTGCCAACCTTGATCTTGCTTCTGCTATAAAAGACATTATATCCTCAGGCCAGAGGGCTGATGCTTTAGACGCGTCTTTATTAGAAATTTTATTCCCTTTTAATATGTTGCATTTCCGGCAAAGAATCTGACAATTATATATGGCATTATGACCGCCTTTACTTAACGGTATTATATGATCAATATGCCGTTTATTATCAGCGTTGGCACTGCAATCACTCAGTGTTTTCACTTTGCAATGCGAGCAATTGACACCATCCCTACTCACTATCTCGTTAACTGAAAATACTAACGAGTCAACTCCAAGCATTAAAGCTTTTCTTTTATGATGTCCAGCCCTGCTACCCTCTCTTGACCTACACTTTCTGGAGCAATACCTGCTGCCTGCCTGACCTTTCATATACAAAAAGCTGCCGCCACAATGAAGGCAATTCTTTTTCTGGTCTTTAACTCCGAGTAAGCCTGCACGCTTTCTGCTTAACGATGATACTTGGCATGCCTTGGTGCAGAATAATCCAGTGTGTGTTTTTTTAGAAAAGGTAACTCCGCAGTATATACAGTCTACCTTCCCATAAAGGATATGATCTGGAAGTCCCGCTGCCTTAGCTAAATTACCTACACCGCCAAATATTTCAGATACTTTTACCATAGTTATAAACTTACTCAATATCTTAGGCGTTAGTATTTCGTATTCTTTGTAAATCTCTGTCGCGTAGTGAATAGCTAGCTCCTGCCATTCTTCATCGCTTCTATGTTTGTTTT
>TARA_R110002110_G_scaffold415816_1_pt1 | contig 35376 bp, 31 predicted proteins | sample TARA_R110002110 | Tara Oceans TARA_R110002110 (sample SAMEA4397330) | marine metagenome | biome: Polar Biome; feature: [SRF] surface water layer (ENVO:00010504); material: water (ENVO:00002006), including particulate matter (ENVO:01000060) such as... | depth 5 m | reverse complement strand
TGAAGAGGGCTACTCCCCAGACTCATTTATGGATTGGAATACACTGCCCGGGTCTTGCGGTGGAGTCTTGCGGTCCGGCGGCAGGGAGGCGAGAATCACCACTACAAGGGCGGGCCCGGTAGCCGACAGGAGGCTGCAATGAACGCAGGCAATCATCCCGGCAGCGCTGGGCCCCTGGCAGCCTTTTTCGGGAAGGTCCAGAACCACCCGGCCGATATCGCCATGGTGCAGCCGCTGGGCGCTGGCAAACTGCAGGAATTCACCCGGGCCCAAATGGGCGAGCAGGTGTTGCGCATGGCCCATCACCTGTGCTCCCTTGGGCTGCCGCCAGGCAGCCATGTGGCGCTGATGTCGAAGAACTGTGCGGAATGGATCCTGGCCGACCTGGCGATCTGGGCTGCGGGCCATGTCAGTGTCCCGCTCTATCCCAACCTGACGTCCACCACCGTACGCCAGATCCTGGAGCACTCTGAAAGCCGGCTGCTGTTTGTCGGCAAGCTGGATACCTGGGACGAAGCCCGGCGCGGTGTACCTGATTCAATGCCGAAAATCGCCCTCTCCCTGGCCCCGGACAGGGCTCTCAGTGACTATCCCTGCTGGGCCGATCTGGTGGCCGGGGCCTCCACCCTTGATCCGGCCGATATCGCCAGACCCGGAGCGGAGGATCTGGCAACCATCATCTACACCTCCGGCACGACCGGGGTACCCAAGGGCGTCATGCACAGCTTTGGCACCCTCACCCTCATGGGAGAGAGACTGCCCGGTGTCTACGACATCAGCCACCGGGACCGGATGATTTCCTACCTGCCCCTGTCACACGTCGCGGAGCGCGTGGCCGTGGAATTGTCGATGCTGTATGTCGGACAGAAAGTCTTTTTCGCCGAGTCACTCGATACCTTCGCCGAGGACATCAGGCGGGCACGCCCCACGCTGTTCTTCGCCGTCCCCAGGATCTGGACCAAGTTCTACCAGCAGGCCAGCCAGACGTTGCCGCCCCGCAAGCTGGACATGCTGCTCAAGATTCCCCTGTTGAACCGCGTGGTGCGGAAGAAGATTCGGGAGGCGATGGGCCTGGACCAATGCCGGATTGCACTGTCAGGGGCATCAGCCCTGTCACCGGAGGTCATGGAGTGGTTCCGCAGGATCGGGCTGGAGATCCTCGAAGTCTACGGCATGACCGAGAACATGGCCTGGTCCCATGCCACCCGAGCCGGGGACCAGCGCATCGGCTGGGTAGGCTCCAGCCACGAGGGTGTGGAGTGCCGCATAGCCGAGAATGGCGAGATCCTGGTGCGCAGCCTGGCGAACATGGTCGGTTACTACAAGGATCCCGAGAAAACCCGGGAAGATCTCACCGACGACGGCTGGCTGCACACCGGTGACAAGGGCGAGATTGATGCGCACGGCCGACTCAAGATCGTCGGTCGGGTCAAGGAGATCTTCAAGACGGAGAAGGGGAAATATGTAGCACCGGCGCCGATCGAAGGCCGCTTTGCCGCCTTCCCCGGTATCGACCAGGCCTGCGTCATGGGCAGCAACCTGCCTCAGCCGCTGGTGCTGGTGTGTCTGCCTGCCGAAGCACTGGCGCAGCTGGCCGACGATCAGGCACGCGAAGAGTACAGCGGCACACTGGCGGATCTGCTGGCACAGGTCAACAGCGAACTGGATGCCCACGAGCGCCTGGCGGCCCTGGTGGTCGTCAAGGAAAGCTGGAGCGTCGAGAACAACCTGCTGACGCCCACCCTGAAGCTGAAACGGAATGAGCTGGAAGCACTCTATGGCAGCCGGGTGGCCAACTGGGCAAGCCAGGGCGGCGTTGTCTGGGAATCCTGACCCCGCGACCCCCTGCTGTCGACGCCCTCGCGCAGGCAGCGATGCGAGAACCGGCCGGAAGGGGTAAAATATGGCGCTGCGGACCAACGCCAACCCACGGATAGCTGGATTACCCATGAACGACACCCCCAAGACACCCACCGTCCTGATCGTGCTGGACGGCTGGGGCCACCGCGAGGATACCCGTGACAACGCCATTGCCCAGGCCAATACCCCGGTCTGGGACCGGCTCTGGGCCGAGGCGCCGCACACCCTGGTGTCAGGATCCGGGCTGGATGTGGGGTTGCCGGAGGGCCAGATGGGCAATTCCGAGGTGGGTCACATGAGCCTGGGCTCGGGGCGGGTCATCTACCAGAGCATCACCAAAATCGACCAGGCCATCGCCGACGGCAGCTTCAACCACAACCCCGCCTACATCGAGGCCATCGACAGCGCCGTGGCCGACGGGGGGGCCGTGCACATTCTGGGACTGCTGTCTCCCGGCGGCGTCCACAGCCACGAACAACAGATATTCGCCGCTATAAGGCTGGCGGCGGCGCGGGGCGCGAAGAGGGTTTACCTGCATGCCTTCCTGGACGGCCGCGATACCCCTCCGCGCAGCGCCGCCGACTCGCTGCAGCAGGCCGACGCCGTGTTTGCCGAGCTCGGCTGCGGCCGGGTTGCCAGCATCGTCGGGCGCTACTACGCCATGGACCGGGACAACCGCTGGGACCGCATCGAACTGGCCTGGCGCATGCTGACCGAGGGCGCGACGGACTATCGCGCCGCGAGCGCCGAAGAGGCACTGGCAGCGGCCTATGCCCGGGATAAGAACGATGAATTCGTCCTGCCCACGATCGTCGCCGGCCCCGGGCAGGAGCCCGCCGTGGTCGAGGACGGGGACGCCGTACTGTTCATGAATTTCCGCGCCGACCGGGCCCGACAGCTGACCCGCGCCTTCACCGACCCCGCCTTCAGCGATTTTGAGCGACACCGGCGCCCGGCCCTGGCCGGATTCGTGACCACTACCGAGTATGCCGCCGATATCGACGCCGCCTGCGCCTTCCCCCCGGACAGCCTCGACAACGTCCTCGGCGACTGGCTGGCCCAGCAGGGCAAGACCCAGCTGCGGCTGGCGGAAACGGAGAAATACGCGCACGTCACCTTCTTTTTCAGCGGTGGCCGGGAAGATACCTTCCCGGGGGAAAAACGTATCATGGTGCCCTCGCCCGATGTCGCCACCTACGACCTGAAACCCGAAATGAGCGCGCCTGAAGTCACCGATGAACTGGTCGCCGCCATCCGGTCCGGCGAGTACGACCTGATCGTCTGCAACTACGCCAACGGTGACATGGTCGGGCACACCGGCATTTTCGAGGCGGCGCTGAAAGCCGTGGCAACCCTGGACGAGTGCCTCGGCCGGGTGGAGCAGGCCCTGCTGGAGGTCGACGGCCAGGCCCTGGTGACGGCGGACCATGGCAACTGTGAGCAGATGCAGGACTACGAGTCGGGCCAGCGCCACACCCAGCACACCACGGAGCACGTCCCCCTGGTCTACATCGGCAGGCGCGATTGCCAGCTCGACCCCGCCGGCGGCATCCTCGCCGACATCGCCCCCAGCCTGCTGACCCTGATGCGGCTGCCCCAGCCGGCGGAGATGACGGGCCACAGCCTGGTCAGCTGCCGGGACTGAGATCGATGCCGCGCTTGCGCGCCACTGCAGGACTGGTCTGGATTCTTGTCTGCCTCGGCTTGCTGGCGACCGGTGGCGCCAGGGCCCAGACTGATGCAGAGCAGGCACGGGCTGAGCTGGAGCAGTTGCAGCGGCAGATAGAGCTGGTCAGCAAAGAGCTGGCCAACGCCCGTACCCGCTTGAGCGACCAGCAGGAACAACTGCGGGCCGCTGAATTGCGTCTGGGCCAGTTGCAGCGGGAGATCAGCGCGAACCTGGCGGCAATAGCCGCCACCGAGGCGGAACTCGCAACCTTGCGGGCGCGCGAGGAGGAACTGGCGCAGGCCCGCGACAGGCAGCAGGTTCGGATTGGCACCGAGTTGCGCGCAGCATGGCAAATGGGGCAGCAGGGCACCCTGAAGGTTCTGCTGAGCCAGGAGAGCCCGCACACCGTGGCCCGGGCGATGGCCTACTACCGCTATTTTTTCCATGCCCGCAACAAGCTGGTCGCCGAGTATCGTGCCACCCTGGAGCAACTGGCCGCGGTTCGCAGTCGCAGCGAAACGGCCGCCGCAGAGCTGTCGACGCAACAGGCCACCCTGCAGGCGCAGCGACAGGAGGTGCTGGCCTCGCGCCAGCAGCGCGAGCAGGTCATCGCCACCCTGGCGGCCAGTATCAGCAGCCAGGATGACCGCTTGCAGCAATTGCAACGCGACCGGCGGGAGCTGGAAGAACTGCTGGAGGCCATTGAGCAGGCGGTGGTGGAACTGCAGCTCCCGGAGGATTACCAGCCTTTCGCCAGCACCAGGGGGACACTCGCCTGGCCGGTCGACGGGCGCCGCCGCAACAGCTTCGGTGCCAGCCGCGGTGCCGGTGGCATGCGCTGGCACGGCATCAACCTGGCCGCAGCTGAGGGCAGCGCCGTCCGCGCCATTCACCACGGCCGGGTGGTCTACGCCGACTGGCTGCGCGGCTCCGGCCTGCTCCTGATCCTGGACCACGGCGACGGCTACATGAGCCTGTATGCCCACAACCAGAGCCTGCTGAAGGAAGTCGGTGAGTGGGTCGCGCCAGGCACGCCGATCAGCACCGTCGGCAACAGCGGCGGCCTGGACCGGGCCGGCCTCTACTTCGAGATCCGCAAGGACGGCAAACCCGTAGACCCTGTGGTCTGGATGGGGCCATGAGTGCATGACCCCAACTGTCCATCCGGTTACACTTGTGCACTTGACCTGGCAATGACGGCAGCGCCGACGGCGGTATTCATGTATACAACTTCTTTCCCATTTCCCGGCCTGAGAGCGGCCCTGCTCGCTTGTGTCCTGATCGCGCAGCCGGGGTTGGCACAGGAGAATGAAGAGGGGCGCCTGCCGCTGGACGAGCTGCGCACCTTCGCCGATATATTCAACCAGATCCGCATCGGCTATGTGGAGGAAATCGACGACAGCGCTCTGCTGGAATACGCGATCCAGGGCATGTTGATGAATCTGGACCCGCATTCTGCCTACCTGACCAAAGACGCGTTCGAGGACCTGCAGACCAATACCAGCGGCGAATTCAGTGGTCTCGGGCTGGAGGTCGGCATGGAGGACGGCTACGTCACGGTGGTTGCTCCCATCGACGGCTCACCGGCAGCCGAAGCGGGCCTGATGACCGGGGACGTCATTCTCCAGCTGGACGGCAAGCCGGTAAAGGGCATGTCCCTGAATGAGGCCATCGAACTGATGCGCGGTCCCAAGGGCAGCACTCTCGAACTGCAGATCGGCCGCCCCGGCGACCCGCAACCCTTCGATATCACCCTTACCCGTGACACCATTACCGTAGCCAGCGTGCGCGAACGCTTCCTCGAACCCGGCTATGGCTATATCCGTGTCGCCCAGTTCCAGAACCGTACCGGTCGCGATGTCAGCGCCGCCCTCAAGCGCCTGATGGAGGAGGAAGAGCTCAAGGGCCTGGTGCTCGACCTGCGCAACAACCCGGGCGGCGTCCTGGGTGCAAGTGTCGATGTCGCGGGGCTGTTCCTCGACGGTGAGCTGGTGGTGTATACCGAGGGCCGCCTGAGCAACTCCGACATGCGCTATTCCGCAGAGCCGGGCGATGCCAGTGACGGCACTCCCATAGTGGTACTGATCAATGGCGGCTCCGCCAGCGCTTCGGAAATCGTGGCCGGCGCGCTGCAGGACCACAGGCGCGCGGTGATCATGGGCACCGACAGCTTTGGCAAGGGCTCGGTGCAGACCGTCATGCCCATTTCCGAGTCCCGCGCGGTCAAGCTGACCACCGCACTGTACTTCACGCCCGGTGGGCGCTCCATCCAGGCCGCGGGCATTGCCCCGGACATCATTGTCGAGCGGGCCCAGGTAACGGCCTACGACACCTCGCGCCAGCTCAGCGAGGCCGACCTGAGCCGGCGCCTGGACAACGTCAACGGCGACAAGCGGCGGGCACCGCGGGCCTCCGACGGCCTGCTCGGCACCGACAACCAGCTCTACGAGGCGCTCACCCTGCTCAAGGGCGTGAACATCCTCGGCCTGCGCGAGCGCAGGCCGGCGGCAACAGCGCCAGTGGACAACAGCGACGGCTGACTGTATGCACTGGCTGCTGTTGGTGCTTTGCCTGCCCCTGACCGCAGCCGCGATGCAGCCGTTCGAGTCCCGGGCGCTGTCCGCTGCGGAGGCACACTCTCCTGTGGGGATGCACTCTCCTGTGGGGATGCACTCTCCTGTGGGGATGCACTCTCCTGTGGGGACGCACTCTCCTGTGGGAGCGCAGTCCCTGCGCGATACCACCCCGGATCTGGTCGCCCGCGGAGCGGGCTCCCACGCTCCTGCAGGAGCGCAGTCCCTGCGCGATAATGCCACCCTGGTTATCATCATCGACGATCTGGGTAACCGCCTGATCGAGGGCGAGGCCGCCGTCAGCTTGCCGGGACGCCTCAGCGTGGCCGTCCTGCCCCACACCACATACAGCGTGCATCTCGCGCGCGAGGCGCACCGCGCCGGCAAGGAAGTCCTGCTGCACGCCCCCATGAGCGCCCTGGATCAGCGGCCGCTGGGACCGGGCGCGTTGACTGTCGAGCTGTCCGAAACAGAGTTCCGCAGCACCCTGCAGCAGGCACTGGCGGGCGTCCCCCACGCGGTGGGTGTCAACAACCATATGGGCAGTGACTTGACCAGGCAGCGCAAGCAGATGCAGTGGCTGATGACGCTGCTGGCGGAACAGAACCTGTATTTCGTGGATTCCCGCACCAACAAGGACACAGTCGCAGCCACGGTCGCAGCAGAGGCCGGCCTGCCACACCTGTCGCGCCAGGTCTTCCTTGACAATGTTCCCACCCGGGAAGCGATCGCCGAGCGCTTTGCGGTACTGGTGGCGCGCGCCCGGCGGGATGGCCTGGGCGTTGCGATCGGCCATCCCTACCCGGAAACCATCGCCTACCTGCAGGAGGTACTGCCGACCCTGGAGGCAGAGGGTCTGCAGCTGGCCACCGTGTCAGAGGTGCTCGCTTCTGCAGCACGCGAAGCCGGTGCGGTCCCGACGGTGCCGCCCAACTTATAACCAGATTCTATCAGCTCATCTCTTTATATTATTTTCTTATAAATGTGGCGCTGTGTAAGCTGGATTCCATTATAAGCAGCGGGTAAATCACGGTCATGGATTGGCAGGGCTGGTTTTCTCTGGCGCTGGTTGCGGGTGTTCTCGGAACGCTGACGCTGACCCGACTCAAGCCCCATGTAGTCATGATGGGGGCGCTCACTTTACTGGTCACCTTCGGGGTGCTGACGGGAACTGAAGCCCTGGCGGGCTTCGCCAATGAAGGCCTGGTCACCGTGGCGGCGATGTTCGTCGTGGCCGCAGGCATCAATGCCTCCGGGGGTGCGGAGTTGATCGTTACCCGGCTGCTGGGCCGGCCCAGGAAGGTGCGCGCCGCCATGTGGCGCATGTTCACCCCGGTGGCGCTGTTGAGCGGGTTCCTCAACAACACCCCGGTAGTCGCCACCATGATTCCGGCGGTCAACAGCTGGTCGCGGAAGACTGGCATTGCACCCTCCAAGCTGATGATCCCGCTGAGCTACGCTTCCATCCTCGGCGGCACCATGACGCTGATAGGCACCAGCACCAACCTGGTGCTCAATGGCCAGTACCGGGTGCTGACGGGAGAGGACGGCTTCTCCCTCTTTTCGATCACTGCTGTGGGTCTGCCGGTAGCCCTGTTTGGCCTGCTGTTCATGTGGCTGTTCTTCCCCCGCCTGCTGCCGGATCGCAAGCAGAACGAGCCCTTCGCCAATATGCGCGAGTTCACCCTGGAAGTTGCCGTCGCCATGGCCGGGCCTCTGGTGGGCAAGACCATCGAGGAGGCAGGCCTGCGCCACCTGGTACGGGTTTACCTGGTGGAGATCGAGCGCGACGGCACGATCATCACCGCGGTACCGACCGAGGAGCGGCTCAGGGGCGGCGACCGCCTGGTGTTCGCCGGCGACACCGACGCCATCTCGGACCTGCTGCGTATCAACGGCATCGTGCCCTCCGAGGAAAGCGACACCTCGCAGCCGCTGCTGGCCGACCGCGCCGAGCGCCGCCTGGTCGAGGCGGTGGTATCGCCCCACTGTGACGCCGTCGGCCACGCGATACGCGACGCCCGCTTCCGGGACCGCTACGGGGCCGCGGTGCTGGCGGTGGCCCGCAACGGTGAGCGGATCAAGGGCAACCTGGGCACCATCGAGCTGGCAGCCGGTGACACCCTGCTGCTGGAAGCCCGTCCCGCCTTTGTCAGCCGCCAGCGCTACAACAAGGATTTCCTGCTCATCAATGACCTCGATACCGAGCAGCCTCGCCACCACCGCATGTACATGGCCTGGGCCATCCTGCTGGGCCTGGTGCTGGCGGCGGGCTTCGGCCTGATCAGCATGCTCAACGCGGCCCTGCTGGGCGCTGCAATGATGCTGGTCACCGGCTGCTGCTCGGTCAACCAGGCGGAAAAGAGCCTGGACCTGACGGTGCTGATTACCATCGGTGCGTCCTTCGCCCTGGGTGCGGCACTGGACAAATCCGGTGCGGCGGTATTTCTCGCCAGCAGCATCATCGACCTCAGCGGTGGCCGGCCCTGGCTGATACTGGTGCTGACCTACCTCACCGTCTCGCTGCTTACGGAAACCATCACCAACAACGCTGCGGCGATTCTGATGCTGCCGATCGTACTCGGAATCACCGCCAGCGCCGGCCTGAACCCGACGCCATTCATCTTCGCCATCATGATGGCCGCCTCGGCGAGCTTCGCTACGCCCCTGGGCTACCAGACCAACCTGATGGTGTATGGGCCGGGCGGCTACACTTTTGCCGAATTCCTGCGCGTGGGCATACCGATGAATCTTGCCATCGGCACCTTTACTCTGGCGGTATTGCTGATTGGCTGGCCGCTGGAAAAGATGACCTGACCGGCACCGCCAACAATTGTCAACATAGTCACCGACAATGCCATAACGGCGATATACTTTGACGCCATCAACCCATGGACAGGCAATAACAGGGACAAGGAACAGCAGGCGACCCAGGCTACCACCCACCCGTCGCTGCAGGTGGGCACCCCCACAGACACGCTTGCGGAACTGGACGACGAGCAGACCCGGTGACGGCTCAGGCGCTGGGACTGCTCAATCGCAAACTCACCGTGCTCGGTTCCATGCTGCCGGGACATAGCGCAACGGATACCAGCCAGTATGTCCCCACCGCTGTCAGCCTGAGTGGCAGCGGCATCGCCTTCGACAGCAGCGAGCACCTTCCGGCAGGGACCCGGCGACGCATCAGCCTGCTGCTGCAGCCATCGCAGGTCCCCGTGCAGCTGGACGGTACGGTCCTCGCCAGCGAACCCGGCGAGAACCGGGAGCAGCCATACCGGGTCCGGCTGGACTTCGACCGGGACGAATTGGCGCAGGAACAGATTATCCGCTACGTGGTGCAGCGCCAGGCCATGCCACCGTCGCCCGGCGCGTAGCAAACGCATCAGGCAAACTTGACGCATGGTTAACGCATTGCGGTAGAACCTGTCATCTTCCGGCGACTATATTGGTCCTGCACTCATCAACACGACCCCCGGACATCGCCAGCAGGAGGCAGACCATGGCAGACCGCACCCCGGAGAGAGCGCTCCCCGCCTTGCAGATTATCCCCCGGCAGCTGCTGCCGGGACTCTGTACAGCCATCGTGGGCGCCGTTGTGGCTCTGGGCGGCTGCAGCAATTCGGATTCGGAAGCAACCGCCACCGCGCTGACCCCGGAGGTGCCCGGGCAGACACAGACCCTCAAACAGACAGCATTCCGGATTCGCGCGAATTTTGATGCCGACCTCAATGCCGACAGAGGTTGGGCTGCGGCGCTGAATCAGCCCGCCACGGTGCAGGCCGACCGGCCATTCCGGCTGCGTTTCGAGGTGGAAAACACCGCGGATGCTGGCGCCGAACACCGCTTCAGCCTGCAGTTTCGTCGCCACCAGGGAGCCTGGGAGCCGCTGACCGCAGAGGACTTCCCCTACCCGCTCAAGAAGCTCAGGCTGGACTTCTCGTCGGTGCCCGAAGGACAGCTGGCAGACACCTGGAACCTCATTCAGGGGGATGAATCGGCGCTCTCCTGGCCGCAGGAGGATGGCGTCGGCTTCGCGCGCTTCGCCGCGGGCAATGAACCCGTGCTCGCTCTTGCGCGCTATCAGACGCACTGGCAGCCCGCCGAATTCGCGACGTACCTGCGGCTGCCCGAGTCCGCCCGCGCCGGGATCCTGTTTGGCTATGTCGACGAGGACAATCACTTTCGCCTGGAGATAGAAGCCGGTCGCGCACTGCGCATCATTCACCGCGATAATGGCCGGGAAACTATCCTGGTCGACCAGGACGTGGAGGTGAAGGCCGATCACTGGATCGAGATCAAGGTCGCCTGGGAAGGGTCCAGGGCGACCATCGGCTATGAATGGGACCCCTACATGGAGGGGCTGGAGTTTACCGAGGATCTGGGTGTGGCAATTGCCGCCTCCAGACTGGGGTTGTATCTGCCGGCTGACAGCAGCGCCGAGGTCGGGTTCGTGGAGATCGCGGGCGAGACCAGCACCCCGGGCGCAAGTATCGTCAGCACCTCCCGCTTTGAGCACGGCGCTGCGACCGGGGACCTGCTGGCGGCATCTGCACTGCCGTTTACCGCTGGAGCTGGCATCAACTACGCCGACACCACTCCGGGTTGGTCGGCCTCCAGGGAGCACGGCGAGTGGGAGTTTCCGCTGGTGGTCCGGTACTTCTACGACGGCCCGGCCATGCACGAAGCCGGCGACACCTTCGAATTCAGGTTGCTGGACAGCAGCGGTGAGCCCGTGCCAGCTGCAAGCAACCCGGTAGTGACCCTGGCGGTACCGGAGCGGCACCTGGGCGGCGTGTTCGTGGAAACGCCAGTGCGCCTCGGCCCCTGGGAAGCGAGCAACGGGGATCTGTATTTCCTCATGGAACCCTCGGAGACCGACAACGTGATGATGGCCGTCAAGTCGACGGATGGTGGCGCGAAGTGGACGGCGCCAACCGGCCCCGGACCGGGGATCTTGAAGGCGTCGGCCAGGCATTCGGAAGCGACAGGATTCACACCCTGCACCAGACTTCCGATCACGTGTTCTATCATGTGTTCCGCACCTCGGATCACCCGGGCCAGCCGGACACCTGGGAAATCACTGATGAACGGCTGGCATCACCGGTAGAACCGCCGGTGCAGGTGGCCGATCTCGCCCTGAGGTCGGATGGCAGCGTGGTGGGCGTCTACGGCAACCTGGAAAGGATTCTGGTCCGCATCCGTTCCCCGCAGGGCCAGTGGGGCGAGGAAACCGTGGTCGATGCCGGGATTGATCGCGATCTCTCCGGGCCGGTTGTGGTCCGCGGAGCGAATGACACGGTGCACTTCGCCTACACCGGCATCGACGGTACGGCCTGGTACCGCCAGATACTGCCCAACGGCGACCTGACTCCGGGCCAACAGCTGGCCTCCGGACTGGGGACCGGGGTCGAGGACGCGGGTGGGATACTGCCGCTCGTGTATCTCCCCGACTCCGATACCGTCAGCATCATCTATCGACTCGACAATGGCGAACTGTGGGAGCGCCGGGCCGATGGCGCGGGCGTGCTGTCAGAGGCCGTTCAGGTTACCAGCCGTGCCGTGGTAACAAACGCCTCGGATGCCGAACAGGTGGGCGCCGATGCCATCGGCTACGGCGCCTGTGTGCACGTGCTGTTTATCGAGGAAGACACCGGGCGCCTGTTCCACACCTCGCGGGGCGGGGATGGCAGCTGGAGCGACCCGACCCTGGAAGTCGACGGCGTGAACGTGATGTGGGTGCGCGGCGCCGTGGTCAAGCGCAACGCCGATGGCGCTGCCTATGGCTATGTCTACGACGCCGGCTCCCGTGGTGGCTCGGGTATGAACAAGTACGCGGAAGTGTCACTGCCGGCGCTGCACGCGGGCGCTACGACAGCCAGCGCCCCAGCGGCGTCTTGCGCCAGATAAAGTCCATCAGCTTGCGCATGCCCTCGGCGTTCTTCTCCGTGTTGGGGTAGGCGTTCTGCATCTTGCCGCCGAAGCGGTCGATAACGATGGGCATCTCGTGGCAGTAGCCGCGCAGGCCCTTCTTGCCGTTGACCTGGCCAATCCCCGAATTCTTGCGCCCGCCGAAGGGCGCTGCGGGAATACCGTAGCTGAGCGCCATGTCGTTGACACTGCAGGAGCCGGTGTCGATGGCGGCCGCGAGGCGATAGCCCTTTTCCTTGTCTTTGGTCCAGACGTTGCCGTTGAGACCGAACTCGGAGTCGTTGGCCAGGCGCAGGGCTTCCTCTTCATCCGCTACCCGCTGGATGCAGAGAACGGGGCCAAAGGTCTCGTGCAGCATGATATCCATGCTGTTGTCGACCTCGGTCATGACCGTGGGCTCGTAGTACAGGCCCGCCAGGTTCGGGTTGCGGCGCCCGCCCAGGTGGATGCTGGCACCCTTGGCCCGGGCGTCCTCGACGTGGGCCTCGATAATCGCCAGCTGACGATCCCAGAATACCGCGCCAACGTCTTCCGCAAAACCGTGTTCCGGCCCCTGCTTGAGGTGCTTGCCCTTCTCCAGAACCAGGCGCAGAAACTCATCGTAGACCGTATCCACCACGTAGATGCGCTCGGTGCCACAGCAATAGTGGCCGGTGTTCATGCAGGAACCCAGCCAGGCGCCGTCGGCGGCGCGGTCCAGGTCCGCGTCCGCGCAGACGATCATGGCATCGTTGCCGCCGAGCTCCAGGGTACAGGGAATGAGTTGTTCGGCACAGGCAACCGCCACCTTGCGACCGGTGGCGACGCTGCCGGTAAAGGAGACCTTGTCGACGCCACCGCGGACAATGGCGGCACCGGTGTCGCCATCTCCCAGCAGCACCTGCAGCACCCCCGGCGGCAGGCCGGCGTCCTCCAGTATGCTTTGGGCCAGTTTCGCGGAATAGGGCGTCACTTCGGAGCCCTTGGCTACCACCGCGTTGCCTGCGAGGATGGCCTGCACCGCCTGGTTCATCACCAGCACAAAGGGACCGTTCCAGGGCGTGATCAGCCCGACTACCCCCAGCGGCTTGTAGAGGATGCGCAGCTGCTTGGCGATCCCGATAACGCCGTGCACCCGGCGCTTGCGCGGCTTGAGGAAAGCCTCCGCGTGCTTGGCGTAGTAGCACAGGGAATCCGCCACCGAGAAGATCTCCATGCTCATGGCATCGGTGCGCGCCTTGCCAGTTTCCGCGACTACCGTGTCGATGATCTCGTCCTGCCGTTCCAGCACCAGCTGCAGGGCGCGCTCGGCGACCTTGACCCGCTCCCGCATCGGGGTGGCCGCCCAGGCCGGCTGCGCTGCACGCGCAGTGGCGATAGCCGCGGCCACATCGTCGGCGTTGGCGCAGACCAGCTCACCGCAGGGTTCCAGGGTAACCGGGCTGCGCAGCTGCAGGTGGCGGCGGGCATCGGCGGATTCGATCGGTTCGTACAGGGCCATGACGGGACTCTCCGGGGGCGGCGGGGACACCCAAACTAATAATCATTAGCCTCGATGTCAATAACTCGCTGATTTGTCTCCCGGGACAGAAGCCTTCACAATAGCAGGGCAATCGAGGGCAGCGGTCGTCGCCTGTTGGAACCGGAACACGAGAGAACGCCAGTGGTGTCGCCCCGCGGTTCGGAGTTTAGTGTCGTTTGTTCAGGGTGAGAGGATGCGATGCCTGCTTGTCTGCATGTTGCTCCTGACTGCCGCCTGCAGGACGGTGCAGAGCGAGTCGGTCGTGCGCGCCTGTAAGCCCGTCGACAGCACCCTGGACGCCGCTGGTTTCGAGGTTGAGTTCGAGCACTACAGCCCATCCGCGAACTCCGCCCGCACCGTGATTGTCATGCCGCCCACCGGTGGCTCCACGTTTCTTGAATCCCGCTACGCGACGCTTTTCTGCGATGCCGGTTTCGGCGTCTATGTCGTCCGCGGTTGGACGGGGATGGCGGAGACCTCGATTGAACTGGCCCTTCACCACCGCCTGTTCGGCAGGGCCCAGCAGGCGATCAATCTGGTTGCAGAGGATGCGCCCGATGGCTTTGTCGGCATTCTTGGAACCAGCGTCGGCGGCCTGCATGCGGCGACCGCGGTAGGGCACCTGGACCGGATATCCGCGGGGTTCGTGATTGCCGCCGGCGCTCCCGTCGCCGATGTTATTGCCTACACTGAGCAGGGTGAGCTGGCGTCTCTGCGGGAGGAGCGTATGCGCCATTTCGGCTTCGCTGACCAGACCGCTTACCGGGATGCGCTGGCCGCCGAGTTTGCCTGGGAGCCACTGGCATTCCTGTCATCCGCCCGGGAAAAGCCGCTCGGCATGGTGCTGGTGAGGGGTGACAAGACCGTGCCGACGCCGCTGCAGGAGCAGCTGCGCAAAGCCTGGCGGCCGGAGGCGGACTACACCGTGAGCGGCTTTCCGTTGGGCGCTCATCCGGTCGGTATCTTCCAGGCCTGGTTGCTGCACAGACAGGATATCCTCGTATTCTTTACCGATCATGCCTCCGCGCAATACTGAAGCCGGGCCATTCCGCCAATCCGGGCATTGCGGAGCACTGCCGTGAACATTCTGGTTTTAAACAGCGGCAGCTCCACCCTCAAGTTCAGTGTCCACGACACCGCAACCGCAGGGACTCTCGATAGCGGTACCGTGGAATGCAGCGACTGCGGGGCCGCCTTCCAGGATGTCCTGCGGCAACTCGGCACGGGGTCAGCGCCAGATGCCATCGGCCATCGCGTGGTGCACGGTGGCCCCGACTTCACCGGACCCGCCCGACTCGACGCCAATACCATCGCGACCATAGAGCGCTGCAGCAGCCTCGCGCCGTTGCACAATGAACCCGCCCTCGCCGTCATTCGCGCCAGCATTGCCCGGTTCCCCGCGATCCCGCAGGTCGCGGTGTTCGATACCGCCTTCCACCGCAACATGCCACAAGAGGCGAGCCGCTATGCAATTCCCGAGCGCTGGTTCCGCGACCATCAGGTACACCGCTATGGCTTTCATGGCATCTCCCATGCCAGCGTAGCGGGTCAGGCGGCCGTCTGCCTGGGACGCCGCCCCCAGTCCCTGCGCATAATCAGCCTGCACCTGGGCAACGGTGCCAGTGCCGCCGCCATCGACGGGGGTCGCAGTATCGACACCTCCATGGGCCTGACCCCGCTGGAAGGCCTGGTCATGGGCACCCGCAGTGGCGACCTGGACATCGCCGCCGCGCTGTATGCCGCCCGTCGCGAGGGACTGACGCCGGCGCAACTGGAACACGCTCTCACCCGCGAAAGCGGCCTTCAGGGTCTGTGCGGCGACAGCGACATGCGCGTCATTCTGGCCCGCTGCGAGCAGGGCGACTCCCGCGCACGACTGGCCCTGTCCATCTACTGCTACCGTATCCGCAAATACATCGGCGCCTACTTCGCCGCCCTCGGCGGCCTCGACGCCCTGGTCTTCACAGGCGGCGTCGGCGAAAACGCCGCCCCGGTGCGCGCCGGTGCCTGCGAGGGCCTCGAGGCGCTCGGTATCGCTATAGACTGTCAGAAAAATGCACTACCATCAGGAGACCAGCCCAGAGCCATCCACGCCGAGGGAGCCGCCGTCGCCATCCTCGTCGTCCCCTCCCGCGAGGACCTCGAGATCGCCCGGCAGACCGCGGAATTCCTCGGCCAAAGGTGACTGCGATCATCGGCTAAAAGTGAGGGCTTGGACCGCCTGTCAAGTGGAGAGGACTGCGAGCGCGTGCCACAGGTAGGCGACTGCGGGCGGAAGCTGCTTGCAGAACCGTCGACGCCCACGGATGGGCGTCGCCGAGCGTACATGGATGTATTCACAGCGTGTTCTGCAAGCAGCTTCCGGTCGCAGTGGCCGGCTTCCGGAGTACCACCGCGATTTCCGCAAGGATAAGTAAACATGACCACGAAAGCGCACAGCAGTGAAAAGCCCCTGACCAGCGACGAACTGCAGGCCATCGACGCCTACTGGCGCGCCTGCAACTATCTCGCTGCCGGCATGATCTACCTGCGCGAAAATCCGCTCCTGCGCCGGCCCCTGGAAAGCAGCCACATCAAAAAGCGCCTGCTGGGCCACTGGGGGGCCAGCCCAGGACTGGCGTTCATGTATGTGCACAGCAACCGGCTGATACTCAAGCACGACCTCGACGCCATTTTCATCGCTGGCCCCGGCCACGGCGCGCCCGGGGTGCTGGCGCCGGTGTACCTGGAGGGCAGCTACTCCGCGGTATACCCGGACATGAGCGAGGACGAGGAGGGCATGGCACTGCTGTTCCGGCAGTTCTCCTTCCCCGGTGGCTTCGGCAGCCACTGTACTCCGGAGCTGCCGGGCTCGATCCACGAAGGGGGCGAGCTCGGCTACAGCCTGTCGCACGCATTCGGTGCCGCGTTCGACAACCCCGACCTGGTGGTGGTCACCGCGGTCGGCGACGGCGAGGCTGAAACCGGCCCTCTGGCCACCGCCTGGCATTCCAACAAATTCCTCAACCCGATCCGCGATGGCGCGGTGCTGCCGATCCTTCATCTCAACGGCTACAAGATCAACAATCCCACCCTGCTGGCCCGGATCCCGCGGCAGGAGCTTGAACAGCTGTTCCTCGGCTATGGCTGGACACCGATCTTCGTCGAGGGCGACGAGCCGGAGTTGATGCACCAGCAGATGGCCGCGGCCATGGATCGCAGCATAGGCATGATCCGGGAATTCCAGCACACGGCCCGCGCCAGCGGTACTGCCAGCCGCCCGCCCTGGCCCATGATCGTGCTGCGCTCGCCCAAGGGCTGGACCGGCCCGCGGGAAGTTGACGGCCACAAGGTAGAGGGCAGCTGGCGCGCACACCAGGTGCCTCTGGCCGATGTCCACGACAACCCCGGCAAGCTGCACCAGCTTGAGGAGTGGCTGCGCAGCTACCGCCCGCAAGAATTGTTTGATGAACATGGCGCCCTGCGGGCGGAACTGCGGGCGCTGGCGCCGGCGGGCACGCGGCGCATGGGCTCCAACCCCCACGCCAATGGCGGCCTGTTGCGAAGGGATCTGCGGCTGCCGGATTTCCGCGACTATGCCGTGGCGGTGGCCAGCCCCGGCGCCGGGAGAGCGATGAACACACGGCCGCTGGGCGCCCTGCTGCGCGACACCATGGCACGCAATGCCACCAATTTCCGCGTGTTTGGCCCCGACGAGACCAGCTCCAACAAGCTCGACGCCATCTACGAGGTGAGTCCCAAGCTGTGGCTGGCACAGCGGCAGCCGGAGGATGATGACGGCGGCCAGCTGGACCCGGACGGCCGGGTGCTGGAAATGCTCTCCGAGCACACCCTGGAGGGCTGGCTGGAGGGCTATGTCCTCACCGGTCGCCACGGATTTTTCGCCACCTATGAGGCCTTCGCCCACGTCATCGACTCCATGTACAACCAGCACGCCAAGTGGCTGGCCATCTGCGAGGACCTGCCCTGGCGAGCGCCGATCGCCTCCATCAACCTGCTGATCACCTCCACGGTCTGGCGCCAGGACCACAACGGCTTCACCCACCAGGATCCAGGCTTCATCGATATCGTGGTCAACAAGAGTCCCTTGGTAACCCGTGTCTACCTGCCCCCGGACGCCAACTGCCTGCTGTCCACCGCAGACCACTGTCTGCGCAGTCACAACGATATCAATGTGATCGTCTGCGACAAGCAGAACCACCTGCAGTATCTGGACATGGATGCCGCCATCCGTCACTGCACCAAGGGCATCGGCATCTGGGACTGGGCCAGCACCGACCAGGGCGGCGAACCCGACCTGGTCATGGCGGGCTGCGGCGACATTGCCACCCAGGAGGCCCTGGCCGCCACCGAGCTGCTGTTGCAGCACTTCCCGGAGCTGAAAATCCGCTTCGTCAATGTAGTGGACCTGTTCCGCATGACCCCGGAGGAAGAGCATCCCCACGGCCTCAGCCACCGCGACTTCGACAGCCTGTTCACCGTGGACAAACCGGTCATCTTCAACTTCCACGGCTATCCCTGGCTGATCCATCGCCTGGCCTACCGGCGCACCAATCACCGCAACCTGCACGTGCGCGGCTACAAGGAGAAGGGCAGCATCAATACACCGCTGGAACTCGCGATCGACAACAACGTCGACCGCTTCAGCCTCGCCATCGATGCCATCGACCGGGTACCGCAGCTGCAGGCCAGCGGCGCCCACGCCAAGGAACAGCTGCGCAACCTGCAGATCGACTGTCGTCACTACGCCCACGAACACGGTGTCGACATGCCGGAGATCAGCAACTGGTCCTTCAGCGGGCGCGACTGACAGCACCGTCCATCGCACCATGCGGACACTCCACCGCGAGTTGACTGCAACTCGCCGCATTGCCCTTTCGACTGCATTGCCTGCAACCTAATCTTCACCTGTCGACGGCGCAGGACCCCTGGATTCTCCAGCCGGCAGCGCCGCCCCCAAACAGGCAGGAGACGACAAATGAAAAACAGCATGCACAGAACAGCAATCGTGGCCACCTTTGCCGCCGCTCTCACCGGGCTCTGCGGCGCCGCGCAGGCGGCGGGTTCCGCGGAAGAAACAACCACCGCGACGGGAGCAGCACACAGGACGGAGCGGGTAGTCACCTACGCGGACCTCGACCTGACTGCAGAACAGGGCCGTGAGGCTCTGGCCCACCGCCTCAATCAAGCAGCTCAGAATGTCTGCGGACCCACGGACCATCGCCTGGCCGGCAGCCTGCGTGCAGCCGCACGCAACCGCGACTGCGCCCGAGAGGCCTTCGACAACGCCATGTCCCGCATCGAAAGCGAGACCGCCCTGGCGGCTCGCGACTGATCACTCGCGTTTCCGTCTACCCCTGGGCGGAATCCGGGGGGTGTCAACCGACACCCTCCGTTCTTGTTTCCGGCGTATACTATCCGCATGCAAATCCGCCTGCTGCTGCAGAACCAACACTGTCTCTTCTGGCTGCTACAGCTGGCAGGCTGGAGCGGCTGGTGCGTGTCGTTTTATTTCGGCGTAGTCATGTTCAGCAGGCCACCGGCCGGTTACGAGTTGTACCTGGCGCTGATCAGCATCACCGGCCTGCTGATCACGCTTGCCCTGCGCGCCCTGTATCGTGCCACCTGGAACAAGGCACTCTGGCAACGCGCACTGTCCGTACTGCTTGGGGCATACGCGGCCTCCGTGGCGTGGATCGTCGTGCGTCACAGTATCTTCCGTTCGATGTTCCCCGATGAGCGCTCGATGGCAAAACCGGAAGCGCCGGAATGGCTGGGGTTTTTCAGCGGCACGATTTCGGCATTTTGGGTCATGCTGGTCTGGAGCGCCCTCTACTTCGGCATCAAGTACTATCTGCTCATGCAGGAAGAGCAGCAACGGAGCCTCAAGGCTCTCTCCATGGCCAATGAATCCCAGCTCAAGATGCTCCGCTACCAGCTGAATCCACACTTCCTGTTCAACACGCTGAACGCCATCTCGACGCTTATCCTCGCCCAGGAAACCCGGCAGGCGAACAGCATGGTGACCGCGCTGAGCCGGTTCCTGCGCTACTCACTGGACAATGACCCGATGCAGACTGTCACGGTTGCCGAGGAAATCGAGACGGTGAAACTGTATCTGGATATCGAGAAGGTCCGGTTCGAGGAACGGCTGCGCCTGCACCTGCGGGTGGAACCCGACGCCCGTGATGCGCTCATGCCCAGCCTTCTGCTGCAGCCCCTGGTCGAAAATGCCATCAAGTACGCGATCGCCGCTTCAGTTGATGGCGGCGGGATCGAGATATCGGCGGAGGTGACCGGCGACGACCTGGTACTCTGCGTTGCGGACGACGGGCCCGGCCTGAAACCGGGTTCAGAGCGCACCGGGCGTGGCGGTGGCGTAGGCTTGCGCAACTGCCGGGAGCGCCTGCAGCAGCTCTACGGCGACCGGCAGTCGTTCCGCCTGGCCGCGACCGAACCGCAGGGGCTGACTGTCATCATGCGCCTGCCGCTGGAGAAGAAAGGAGGCAGCTGATGCAACAGCTTCGCGTCATCATTGTGGACGATGAGAATCTCGCCCGCCGCGGGCTGAAACTGCGACTGGCACAGTTTGACTGTGTCGAGGTGGTCGCCGAGTGCAGCAACGGGCAGGAAGCCCTGACCGCCATTGCCGCGCAATCTCCGGACCTGGTCTTTCTCGACATTGAAATGCCCGGCTTGAGCGGCTTTGACGTCGTCGCCCGGATGCAGTCGGACGCACTGCCGATGATCGTGTTCGTCACCGCCTACGACGCGTACGCGGTGCAGGCATTCAAGGTTCATGCAGTGGACTACATTCTCAAACCCGTTGAGGATGACCGCCTGGCGTCCACTCTGCAGCATGCGCAGGAACATCGCGAGCGCGCCGGGTTGCTGCGGGTCAAGCAGCAGCTGCTGGGATTGGTCCATGACCTGCAACATGGCGGCGCCGAGTCCGGGTCGCTGGACAACGGGGCGGGGGGCAACAACAGGCAAGCCGGGTGTTATCCCGACAGACTCCCGGTGCGTGATGGCAGCAGCGTGGAGTTCATCCCGGTAGACAGGATCGAGTGGATCGACGCCGCCGGCGACTACATGTGCATCCACGCGGGCGGCGCCACACACATCATGCGCGGGACAATGAAGCAACTCGAGAACATGCTGGACCCGCAGCGCTTTATCCGCATACACCGGAGCACACTGGTCAACATCAACGCCATAACCGGCGCCGAGCTGCAGGACAGCGGCGAATACCTGCTGAGGACGGCGCAGGGCAATTCGCTCAAGGTCAGCCGCAGCTACAGGGACCGGGTAAGATCGGCGCTGGCAATCTGACCGTCTGCTGCTCGCACGATCGTGATCGGCTGCAGGTGACACAAGGCTCCAATAATGGTCAGATAGCACGGCTTTCCAGCCGCCCGAGAGGCAATAGCGATGCGCGAGACACATCCCTGGGCCTGGCCCGGCAGGACATGAACCTGCAGCGGGCAGACATCGTGATCGTGGGCGGTGGCGGCGCCGGACTGCGGGCCGCCATTGCCGCGGCCGAGGCGAATCCGCGGCTGGACATCCTGATGCTGTCCAAGGTGTACCCGATGCGCAGCCACACCGTGGCGGCCGAAGGCGGCTGCGCCGGCGTGATCCAGCCCCACGACAGCTTCGATGCCCACTTCGATGACACCGTCTCCGGCGGCGACTGGCTCTGCGACCAGGATGTGGTGGACTACTTCGTGCGCCACGCCACCGAGGAAAACCTGCGCCTGGAGCACTGGGGCTGCCCCTGGAGCCGCAGGCCCGACGGCAGCATCAACGTGCGCGCCTTCGGCGGCATGAAGATCGAGCGCACCTGGTTTGCCGCCGACAAGAGCGGCTTCCACATCCTCCACACCCTGTTCCAGACCTCGCTCAAGTACCCGACGATCCGCCGCTGCGACGAATACTTCTGTACCGACCTGCTGGTGGAGGACGGGGCCTGTGCGGGCATCCAGGCCATCGACATGCGCAACGGCAGCCATACCCTGATCGCGGCCCCGGCGGTGATTCTGGCCACCGGCGGCGCGGCACGTGTCTACCGCTACAATACCAACGGCGGTATTGTCACCGGTGACGGCATGGCCCTGGCGTACCGCCAAGGGGTGCCGCTGCGGGACATGGAATTCGTGCAATACCACCCCACCGGCCTGCCCGGCTCCGGAATCCTGATTACCGAGGCCGCCCGCGGCGAGGGCGGGGTACTGACCAACAGCGACGGCTACCGCTATCTGCAGGACTATGGCCTGGGCCCGGAGACACCACTGGGGGAGCCGAAGAACAAGTACATGGAGCTGGGGCCCCGGGACCGCCTGAGCCAGGCTTTCTGGCACGAGGCCCAGGCGGGCCGGGCCCTGACAACCCGTCGCGGCGAGGCGGTGAACCTGGACCTGCGCCACCTGGGGGAGGCGCGCATCAATGAGCGCCTGCCTTTCATTCGGGACCTGGCCCGGACCTACGTCAACGTCGACGCGGTGCACGAGCCGATTCCGGTGCGGGCCACCGCCCACTACACCATGGGCGGGATCCAGACCGACCGCCACACCGCCACCGCCCTGCCGGGGCTGTTCGCCGCCGGTGAATGTGCCAGCGTCGGGCTGCACGGCGCCAACCGGCTGGGCTCCAACTCCCTGGCCGAACTGGGCGTGTTCGGGCGGCTGGCCGGGGAGCAGGCGGCGGCGCATGCGGGCCAGGGCCCGACGGGCGACCCGCAGCGCCTGCTCGCCCGGGCCCGGGACAATGCCGCAGGCTGGGATGCCCTGCGCGAATCCAACGGCAGTGAGCGCCTGGCGACCATCCGCGACGAAATGGCCCGGGCCATGGAAGAGGGTGCCGGCATCTTCCGCCTGCCGGGACAGATGCAGACGACTTGCGACAAGATCGCTGAGCTCAAGGACCGCTACCGCGACCTGGGTCTGGTGGACCGCAGCCGCGCCTTCAATACCGAGTGGCTGAACGCCATCGAGCTGGGCTACCTGCTGGATGTCGCCGAGGCCATGGCCCACGCGGCCCTGGGGCGCCGGGAATCCCGCGGCAGCCACCAGCGGCCCGAGGACTTCCCGCAGCGCGATGATGCGCAGTTTCTCAAGCACAGCCTGGTCTACCGCGCGTCCGGCGCGCCGCGGCTGGACTGGCAGGATGTGGTAATCACCCGCTCACAGCCGGCGGCACGCCACTACGGCGCCGCCGGCCAGCAGGAGAGTAAACCGTGACCGAGACCGTAACCGTGCGGGTACAGCGCTACCGGCCCGAGGAGGACGCGGCACCCTGGGAGCAGAGCTTCGAGGTGCCCTACAGCGAGGATCTTTCGGTACTGGACGCGCTCAACCAGATCAAGGACCAGCAGGACCCGACCTTGAGCCACCGCTGGTCCTGCCGCATGGCGATCTGCGGCAGCTGCGGGGTGATGGTGAACAATGAGCCCAGACTGTCCTGCAGGACCTTCCTGCGAGACTACCGGGAGCAGGGCGCGATGACGGTGCGGGCGCTGGACAACTTTCCCATCGAGCGCGACCTGGTCTCGGATATCAGCGGCTTTATCGACCACCTGGAAACGGTGCAGCCCTGGCTGATCCGCGAGCAGGAAACCGCTGTCAGCGAGGGCGCCTACCCGCAGACCCCGGAGCAGATGCAGCGCTACGCGTCCTTCAGCCAGTGCATCAACTGCGGCCTGTGCTATGCCGCCTGCCCCCAGTTCGGCCGCAACCCGGAGTTCCTGGGGCCGGGGGCACTGGCCCTGGCCCAGCGCTACAACCTGGATTCCAGGGACCAGGGCGCGGCGCAGCGGATGCAGTGGCTGAATGCCGAGGAGGGTGTCTGGAGCTGCACCTTTGTCGGCTCCTGCTCGGAAGTGTGCCCCAAGGACGTCGATCCCGCCGCGGCGATCAATCGGGGCAAGGTGGCCTCCGACATCAACTACGCAGTGAACCTGTTCAATATCCTCCGAGGCAAGGACAATGCGTAAACCCTATATCCAGCGCCAGCGCGCCGACTGGTGGTTGCGCAATCCCGGCTACCGCCGCTACATGCTGCGCGAGGCAACTGCCCTGCCGCTGCTGCTGTATACCCTGCTGCTGATGAGCGGCCTGTACCAGTTCAGCCGCGGGGAAGCCGCATTCCTGGGCTGGCTGGAACTGCTGCGCAGCCCCTGGCTGCTGGCCCTGCACGGGCTGGCGCTGGCGGCGGCGCTGTTCCACGCCGTCACCTGGATTGCGCTGGTACCGAAAATCCTGGTGATCGATAGTGACCGCCTGCGCGTGAGCCCGGCGGCGGTCAAGCGGGCGCACCAGGTGGGCGCCGTGGTCTGCAACCTCGGCGTACTGTTGCTGGTCGTGGTGCTGCTGAGCACAGCGGGAGGACATTGAGGATGCGCCGCTCCCATGAACCCATCGCCTGGTCCCTGTTCGGCGCCGGCGGCATGCTGCTGGCGTTTATCGGGCCGGGGCTGGTCCTCAGCACCGCCCTCTTGCCGTGGCTGGCGGCGGGCGACCCGCAGGCGACCCATGCCGCCATCGGCGCACTGCTCGCGCACCCGCTGGGGAAGTTGCTGGTACTGGCCTGCATTGCGCTGCCGCTGTTCCACACCCTGCACAGGATCTACCACGGCCTGCAGGATCTGCATCTGCGTGCCCCGAAGCTGCCCATGCAACTGCTCTGCTACGGTGGCGCAACGCTGCTGAGTGCCGTGACCGGATGGTGGCTGCTGCTGGCCTGAAGACTCAGGGCTGGGTGAGCTGGCGCAGGCCCTGACTGAGGCTGGCTACCCGCTCGAAACCTTCATCATTGAGGATTTTCACCGCCAGCGCCGAGCGGCGGCCAGAGCGGCACAGCGCCACCACCGGCTTGTCTCCGGGGACTTCGTCGACCCGGGCCTGCAGTTCGTCCAGCGGGATGTGAATATCCACCAGCCGTCCGGTAAAGGGGCAATCCCTGACTTCCTCGCCCAGCCGCACATCGAGGACGGTCACCTCATCCAGGTGCCGCTCCAGCCACTCGGCGTCAATTTCCGGCACCCCGGCGTAGGTCAGGCGGATATCCGCCCAATCCGGTCGCCGCGGCAACTGGCCATCCTCGGGGCAGCCACTGCGCAGATTGGCCGGCACCGCCTCGTCGATTTTCTTCGGGTGGGGCAGCTTCATGGCGTTCATGTATTCGACGAAGTCGGTTTCATTGGCACCGCCGCCGACCCGGGCGTTGAAGGCCTTTTCCTCGCCAATGGAGCTGACGGTCCGGCCGTTGTAGTCGTGGGCGGGGTACACCAGGCAGGCATCCGGCAGGCTGAACAGCCGCGTGGTGATGGACTCGTACAACGTCCGGGCGCTGCCGTGCTGGAAATCGCTGCGGCCACAACCGCGGATCAGCAGGGTATCGCCGGTGAAGACCATGGACTGGTCGGCGAGCACGTAGCTCATGCAGCCATCGGTATGGCCCGGCGTGGCCAGCGCCTGCAGGCGTACACCGGCGACCCCGAACTCCTGGCCGTCGTCCAGCGGCAGGTCCACATGCGCCGCACCGATGGCCCGGGCCGAGGCGATCCGGCACCCGGTTTCCTGCTGCAGCAGCCAGGCGGCGGTGATGTGATCGGCGTGGGCGTGGGTGTCGACCACCAGCGCCAGGGTCAGGCCCAGTTCCTCCAGCAGCGCCAGGTCGCGACTGGCCTGGCCGAACACCGGGTCAATGAGCAAAGCCTCGCGCTGTTGCTCGTCTGCGAGCAGATACGTGTAGGTCGAAGAGCTGCTGTCGAAAAGTTGTCGGAAAATCATGGCGATCCCTCCCGCGTGGTGCCCAAGACTACTGCCTTGCCGGTGACGTGACAACGCGCGCACGGAACCGGTGCGCCAGCTCGCTACGCCGCGGAGCCGCCCTTGGCGGCGTACATGCGCTGGTCCGCGCGCTGCAGCAGCGCCGCGGGCGAGGTGCCATCACGAGGATACAGGGCCACGCCAATGCTCAGGGGCGAGAGCACGGACTCCTGCTCCAGCTCGAAGGGCAGGGCAAAGGCGCGCTGGATCTTGCCCACCAGGTCCTGTGCGTGATCGGCGGCTGCCAGTCCCTCCAGGACAACCACAAACTCGTCCCCGCCCAGCCGGGCGACCGTATCGGAGGCGCGCACACTGGCCAGCAGACGCTGCGCCGTGAGTTGCAACAGGCGGTCGCCGGCGGCATGCCCCCGCAGGTCGTTGACCCGCTTGAAGTCATCCATGTCGACAAACAACAGTGCGAACATGCTGGACTGGCGTTCGGCGGCGCTGATCGCCCGGCCCAGGCGATCATGCAGCAGGGCCCGATTGGGCAGGCCGGTCAGGGCATCGTACTGGGCCCGCTGTTCCAATTGCGCCAGCATCCGCGCCTGACTGATGGCGACGGCCACCTGGTCCGCCACGAACTCGAGCAGCTCCTGGTCCTCCTCGCCAAGGCGAACCTCCGGGGAGTAACTCTTGACCACCAGCACACCGATGACACCCTGCTCGGTGACCAGCGGCGCACCCAGCCAGTAACGCGGCTGCCCGCCGTCGCGGTTCGTGTCTGCGCCGGCCAGCGCTTCGGGATCCAGCAACAGCATCCGGCCCTCGGCGCAGACCCGCTCGCCGAGCGGTTCCAGGCCCTCTGGCGCATTCCCGGGTGCGAGATCCCGATCATCGCGGTAATACGGGTAAGTCCAGTGCCCGTCACGTTCGGACCGCAGGGCGACATAGAATCCCTGGCAGGGCACCAGGGCGGCAACGATCTCACGGATCTGCTCCAGCAGGATAGCCAGGTCCCGAGTCCGGTGGGCGGCCTGGGAAATCCGCAACAGGGCAGACTGCTTCAGCTCGGCCTGCTTGCGCCGGGTAATGTCGCGGGCGACGCCGATGCGGATCTGGTCCTGCTCAGACCAGCGCGCACTCCACATGATGTGAACCACTTCGCCGTCCTTGCGCAGATAGCGATTCTCGAACTGGGTGCTGTCGGTGCCGGCCATTACCTGACTGGCAATATTCAGAGTGGTCTCCCGGTCTTCCGGGTGCACCAGATCCTGCACGGTCTTGCCCACCATCTCCTGCTGGGTGAAACCGAATACGCGTTCGCAGGCGGCGGATACATACTGGAAGCGGCCGTCTTTATCGACCACGCAGACAACATCGAGCAGCAAATCGAGAAACTGGGTGAGCGAGGGCTCTGCGAGATGGTCGACCATTGTGAGTACCTCCCTGCGCAGCGCAGGATTCAGGCTCGAACCTCGATCCCGTGCTCCGCCATGTAGGCCTTGGCCTGGGGCACCGTGAACTCCCCGAAGTGAAAGATGCTGGCCGCCAGTACCGCGTCGGCGCCGCCCAGCAGGATACCATCTACCAGGTGCTGCAGGTCGCCAACGCCGCCGGAGGCAATCACCGGGATATCCACCGCATCGGTGATGGCGCGGGTAACCCCCAGCTCGAAGCCGTTCCTAGTACCGTCGCGGTCCATGCTGGTGAGGAGAATTTCTCCGGCACCCAGCTCGGCCATTTTCACTGCCCAGGCCACCGCGTCGATGCCGGTGGGCTTGCGTCCGCCGTGGGTGAAAATCTCCCAGCGCGGCTGGCCGTCTACATCGGCCACCCGCTTGGCATCGATGGCCACCACGATGCACTGGGCACCGAAACGCTCCGAAGCCTGGCGCACCAGTTCCGGGTTGTGGATGGCGGCGGTGTTGATGCTGACCTTGTCGGCACCGGCATTGAGCATGGTGCGGATGTCCTGCAGGGAACGGATGCCACCGCCCACGGTGAGCGGGATAAAGACCTGCTCGGCAATCTGCTCGACAGTGTGAACGGTGGTGTCGCGGTCCTCGTGGCTGGCGGTGATATCGAGGAAGGTGATCTCGTCGGCGCCCTGCTCATTGTAGCGGCGAGCGATCTCCACCGGGTCGCCGGCGTCGCGGATGCCGACAAAATTGACACCCTTGACCACCCGGCCGTTGTCCACATCCAGGCAGGGAATGATGCGCTTGGCCAGGCCCACGGCTCAGCTGCCCTCGTCGCAGAGGCGCTGGGCCTCGGCCACGTCCAGGGTGCCCTCGTAGATGGCGCGGCCGGTGATGGCCCCGCAGATGCCCTCGTGGGCGACCGCATTGAGGGCGCGGATATCGTCGAGGTTGGTGATGCCGCCGGAGGCGATGACCGGGATGCTGGAGGCGCGGGCCATGGCCACCGTGGCCTCCACGTTGACCCCCTGCATCATGCCGTCGCGGGCGATATCCGTGTAGACGATGGCGGCGACGCCATCGGCCTCGAAGCGCCTGGCCAGGTCCGTCGCCAGCACGGTGGACACTTCCGCCCAGCCGTCGGTGGCCACCAGGCCGTCCTTCGCATCCAGGCCGACGATGACCTTGCCCGGGAAGGCGCGGCAGGCTTCGGCGACAAACGCGGGTTCCTTCACCGCTTTGGTACCGATGATCACGTAGCTGACCCCGGCACGTACATAGTGCTCGATGGTTTCCAGATTGCGGATGCCACCGCCAATCTGCACCGGCAAACCGGGCCAGGCCGCCGCAATCGCGGTGACCACCTCGCCGTTCACCGGCTCACCGGCGAAGGCGCCGTTCAGGTCCACCAGGTGCAGGCGCCGGCAGCCGGCCTCCACCCAGCGTCTGGCCACGGCCACCGGGTCGTCGGAGAACACGGTGCTGTCCTCCATGAGGCCCTGGCGCAGGCGCACGCACTGGCCGTCCTTGAGGTCAATGGCGGGAATAATCAGCATGCGGGGTTCCAGTCGAGAAAGTTGCGCAGCAGTTGCAGCCCGGCGGTATGGCTTTTCTCCGGGTGAAACTGGGTGGCGAAGAGGTTGTCGCGCGCCAGGGCCGCATCGGCACTGACCCCGTAGTCGACGCTGCCGGTGACCAGGCTGCGGTCGTCGGCGGTAACATAGTAGCTGTGCACAAAATAGAACCGGGTGCCGTCGGCGATGCCGCTCCAGAGTGGGTGCTCACTCACCTTGTGCACCGTGTTCCAGCCCATGTGCGGCACCTTCAGGCGGGTACCATCGGCGGCCAGCAGGGGGTGGCCAAAATAGCGCACCCGGCCCGGGATGATGCCGAGGCAGGGCACGCCGCCGTTTTCCTCGGAGCTGTCGAGCAGGGCCTGCATGCCGACACAGATGGCCAGTACCGGCTTGCGCTGTTCGGTCAGCGCCAACTGCAACAGTTCGTCGCAATGCAGGCGCCGGATTTCCGCCATGCAATCGCGGATGGCGCCCACACCGGGAAATACCACCCGGTCGGCGGCGCGGATCTGCGCGGCGTCGTGGGTAACCACCACCTTGTCGGCGCCGACATGGGCCAGGGCACTGGCCACCGAATGCAGGTTGCCCATGCCATAGTCGATAACTGCTACGGTGCCACTCACGGCTTTACAGCACACCCTTGGTGGAGGGGGTAATGCCGGCCATCGCCGGGTCCTCGGCCAGGGCCATGCGCAGGGCACGACCGAAGGCCTTGAACACGGTCTCGATCTGGTGGTGACTGTTGTCGCCGCGCAGGTTGTCGATGTGCAGGGTGACCTGGGCGTGGTTGACGAAGCCCTGGAAGAATTCCTGGAACAGGTCGACGTCGAAGCCCCCGACCTGGGCGCGGGTGAAGGGGATGTGGTAGACCAGCCCGGGGCGGCCGGAAAAATCCACCACCACCCGGGACAGGGCCTCGTCCAGCGGCACATAGCTGTGGCCGTAGCGGACAATGCCCTTCTTGTCACCCACGGCCCTGGTGAACGCCTGGCCCAGGGTGATGCCGATATCCTCCACCGTGTGGTGATCATCGATGTGCAGGTCGCCCTTGGCAACGATATCCAGATCCATCATGCCATGGCGGGCAATCTGGTCCAGCATGTGCTCCAGGAAGGGAATGCCGGTGTCGAATTGCGCCTGCCCGGAACCGTCCAGGTTCACCGTGGCGGTGATCCGGGTTTCGAGGGTATTGCGGGTGACGCTGGCCTTGCGCTCGGACATGCTGTGCTCCAGAACCTGCTCTGGCGAATGGGAACCGGGGCGGGGCCCGGAAAAGCGCGCCATTATAGAAGAAAGCGAAACGGAATTCACCGCCGGAAACCCGGCATTACTGGTCTACTGGCGCTGCTCCTGGCCGCCGACCGTGGGCACCGACAGCGGCTGGGTCAGCAAGTGGTCGAAGCGCGAGTCGCGCGGCTCGCGCAGGTACTCAAGGCCCAGCTCCCTGGTTTCGTGCTCGTCGTACGCCCAGTGACGCGCGGAACCGAACAGGTAGTCGAACCAGGGTACCAGCGAACCGTAGTTGCTGTTGGTGTAGCGGGGTTCGGAACTGTGGTGCACCCGGTGGAAATCCGGTGTCAGGACCAGCCAGCGCAGGCGCCGCTCCAGCCCCTCGGGAACCCGGACGTTGCTGTGGCTGAACACCGTCGCCAGCACCGCGAACAGGCGGTAGGCCGCGGCGGCTTCCAGGGACACGCCGAGCAGGAAAACCAGAGGCGCGCTGATCGGCAGGGTGAGGAGCGGCTCCAGAGGGTGGTGCCGGTAACTGGTGGACACATCGACCTGGGTATCAGAGTGATGCACAGCATGAATGGGCCACAGCCAGGGGACGCGGTGAAAGGCCACATGCACCCAGTATCCCAGCAGCTGGGTCGCGGCGAGCAGTATCAGGAACTGCGGCAGCGGCCCCCAATCCAGATACGACATGAGCCCCAGCTCGCGCCGGTCGGTCCACTCGGCCACCCACAGGATCAGCAGGGTGTTGGCGACCGCGGAGAGGTACCAGTTGACCAGGCCAAGGGTGAAGTTGTTGCCCCAGCGCCAGGCTACCCCTCCGGTATCCGCGCGCCGGGGAGCAAACATCTCCCACAACATGCACAAGCCAAACACCGCAAAGGTGAAGGTGTACACCAGGGTAGAGAAAGAACTGACGACGACCTCGGATTCCACGACATCCCTCCATTGCACACTCGCCATTCTAGCAAACAGTGCCGCTGCATAGGCAGCTCTCGCTCCACCTGCAGGCACACACACCCTTGCGCTCGCCAAATCTTTACGGTAAAAGAAATAAACAAGAATTTATTTCGTGGGGAGCGAGTCATGGTTCATTTGTCGAGAAAACACTTCGCAGTATTGATTGCAGGCATCCCTGCCTTGCTGGCAGCACCCGCCAGTCTCGCTGGAGGGCCTGGTGTGATCGTCGACTTCGGGCCCGGCGCGCTGGCAGGCGTGCCCACTCTGGGCACGTCGGCGCTGATTGCACTGGGTGTCCTGCTGGCGATCGTCGCCCTGAGAGCTTCACGGAATGGGTCCGCAGGTCGAGCCGCCGCCGTGGCCCTGTTTAGCGCAGGCCTGATCAGCGGCGGCCTCGGAGTAGAGCGGACCCTGGCAACCAGTTCCTTCAGCGTTACCTCCCAGGGAGACTGCGAGACTGGCGGCAGCTACCAGATGTTCGAGCGCGGTGGCAACATCTTTACCAATGACTGCCCCAACCCGATGCGCATCCTGGGTTACACTTTCGTCGATGCGAACCAGGCCTGCACCCTGGTACCCAACAACAATGAATCGGCACCGGCCTGTGTAGTCGGCAGTCCGGTAGCCGCCGGCGACCAGTGCGCGCTGGCCATTTGTGATGACTAGCCGAAAGCAGCATTAACGCCGTAAAGACCCGCCATCCGGCGGGTTTTTCTTTTCAGGCGACCGCTATACTCTGACCTGTAGACTGCCTGGGCTGAAAATACCGCAACCATTTCCACCCACTCTGGTCCAATAACGCTCGCTCAACCGTAACATTCCACGAGCACCCGCATCATATTAATGAAGCACGAAACCCGGGCATAAAAGGATTCCACCGCATGCATGCAACGCTACCCCTGCTGGAAGCGACCGACTTCCCTACGATCAAGCGGGGCGAACTGCAGACCCTGCAGGTGAACCTGGGCTACCTGTGCAACCAGAGCTGCGTGCACTGCCACGTCAATGCCGGTCCCACCCGCACCGAGATGATGGACGATGCGCACATCGACCTGATTCCCCAGGTGCTCAGGGCCCGCGACATCCAGCTGCTGGACCTGACCGGTGGCGCCCCAGAGATGCACCCGCGGTTTCGCGACCTGGTGACGGCGGCCAGCGCACTGGGGGTGAAGGTGATGGACCGCTGCAACCTGACCATCCTCCGGGAGCCGGGCTACGAGGACATGGCCGGATTCCTGGCGCAGCACCGGGTGGAGATTATCGCCTCCATGCCCTGCTACTCCCCGGCCAATGTCGACCAGCAGCGCGGCGACGGTGTGTTCGACAAGAGTATCGCCGCGCTGCAGGCGCTGAATTCACTGGGCTACGGCCGGGCCGACAGCGGCCTGACCCTGAATTTGGTCTACAACCCGCTGGGGCCCAGCCTGCCGCCGGAACAGGGAGCGCTGGAAGCGGACTACAAGCGCGAGCTGCACAAGCACTTCGGGATCGAATTCAATGCCCTGTTCACCCTCGCCAACATGCCGATCAAGCGCTTTGGCAGTACCCTGATCTCCAAGGGCCAGTTCGGCACCTACATGCAACTGCTGAAGGACGCCTACCAGCCGCAAAACCTCGACTCGGTGATGTGCCGGTCCCTGGTGAGCGTAGACTGGCAGGGCTACCTCTACGACTGCGACTTCAACCAGCAACTTGACCTGCCGCTGCCGGGGGCGAGCCCGCGCCCCCATCTGCGCAGCCTGCTGGACAGCGCTATCGACGGCCGGGAAATCCGCATTGCCGATCACTGCTACGGCTGCACCGCGGGCCAGGGCAGCAGCTGCGGCGGAGCCCTGAGTTAATGAGCAAAAAGCTGGTTTTGCTTGCTGCCGTAGTCGCCCTGGTAGCAGGCTTCTTCGCCCTCGGCCTGGACGACTACCTGACCCTGGTCCAGCTCAAGGCCAGCCAGGCGCGCTTCGCCGAGCTGCTGGCGCAGTATCCGGTGCTGGTGCCGGCGGCCTACTTTGTCATTTATATCATTGTCACCGCCCTGTCGCTGCCCGGCGCGGCAATCATGACCCTGGCCGGCGGCGCCCTGTTCGGGCTCTGGCAGGGCCTGCTGCTGGTCTCCTTTGCCTCCAGCATCGGCGCCACCCTGGCTTTCCTGGTGGCGCGCTTCCTGCTGCGCGATACCGTGGAGCGGCGTTTCGGCGAACGCCTGAAGGCCATCGACCGGGGGATCGAGCGCGACGGCGCCTTCTACCTGTTCACCCTGCGCCTGGTGCCCATTTTTCCCTTCTTTATCATCAACCTGGTAATGGGCCTGACCCGGCTGCGCACCTGGACCTTCTACTGGATCAGCCAAGTCGGCATGCTGGCCGGCACCGCCGTGTACGTGAATGCGGGCACCCAACTGGCGGCGATAGAGCAGGTCGGGGATATCCTGTCGCTGGAGCTGCTGCTGTCCTTTGTGCTGCTGGGCCTGTTTCCCTGGATCGCCAGGGCCATTGTTGCGCTCGTACAGAAGAAACGCGTCTACAAGCCCTGGCGGAAGCCGAAAACCTTTGATCGCAATCTCATCGTGATCGGCGCCGGCGCCGGCGGCCTGGTATCGGCTTATATCGCCGCGGCGGTGAAGGCCAAAGTCACCCTGGTGGAAGCGCACAAGATGGGCGGCGACTGCCTCAATTACGGCTGCGTGCCCAGCAAGGCCCTGATCAAGAGCGCCAGGGTCGCGCAGCAGATGCGCCACGCCGACCAGTACGGGCTGGAGCCGGCAACGCCGCAGTTCAGCTTCCGCGCGGTGATGGCGCGGGTACACCGGATCATCGCCGAGGTGGAGCCCCACGACAGCGTCGAGCGCTATACCGGCCTGGGGGTGGAAGTCCTGCAGGGCTACGCCAGGATCATCGACCCCTGGACCGTGGACATCGCCCTCAACGATGGCGGCAGCCAGCGCCTGACCACCCGGGCGATCGTGATTGCCGCGGGCGCGGCGCCGCTGGTCCCGGATCTGCCGGGCCTGGATGATGTGGGCTACGTTACCAGCGACACGATGTGGGACGCCTTTGCAGACATGGACGCTCCACCCCGGCGTCTGCTGGTGCTGGGCGGCGGCCCGATCGGCTGCGAGCTGGCCCAGGCCTTTGCCCGCCTGGGCTGCGAAGTGACCCAGATCCAGCGCGGCGACCGCATCCTGCATAAAGAGGACCCGGAAGTCTCCGAGCTGGCGCGACAGGCGCTGCAGCGGGACGGCGTACAGGTGCTGACCGAACACAGCGCCCTGCGCTGCGAGCGCGACGGCGAGCGCAAACTGCTGGTAGTCGCCCACGCGGGGGAGGAAAAAACCATCGAGTTCGACCAGTTGCTGGTGTCTGTCGGGCGCAAGGCGCGCCTCACCGGCTACGGCCTGGAAGAACTGGGCATACCGACTGCGAAAACCGTGACGACCAACGACTACCTGGAAACCCTGTACCCAAACATCTACGCTGCCGGCGATGTTGCCGGGCCCTACCAGTTCACTCACACCGCCTCGCACATGGCCTGGTACGCGGCGGTGAACGCCCTGTTCGGCCAGTTCAAGCGCTTCAAGGTGGACTACTCGGTGATTCCCTGGACCACCTTTATCGACCCGGAAGTGGCGCGGGTGGGCCTGAGTGAAGAGGAGGCGCGCGAGCGCGACATTCCCTTCGAGGTAACCCGCTTCGAGCTGAAGGAGTTGGACCGGGCCATTGCCGACAGCGCCACCAGCGGCTTCGTCAAGGTGCTGACCGTGCCGGGCCGCGACCGCATCCTCGGCGCTACCATCGTCGGCACCCAGGGCGGCGACCTGCTGGCAGAGTTCGTGCTGGCGATGCGCCACGGCCTGGGGCTGAACAAGATTCTCGGCACCATCCACACCTACCCGACCCTGGCGGAGGCCAACAAGTACGCTGCCGGGGAGTGGAAGAAGGCCCACGCTCCGGAGCGGGTGCTGCGCTGGCTGGCCCGCTATCACCAGTGGCGGCGCGGAGGTACGGCGTGAGGCTCAGGGTCCTGCTGGTCGCTGCCTTGATGCTGCTGACCCGGCCGGTCCTGGCCTTTGACCACAGCCACGGGCGATTCGCCGAAGTGCTCGCCAACCATGTGCAGTGGCAGGAAGGGGGCCACAACAGCCTGGTGGACTACACCGCGCTACAGGCGACACCGGAGGATCTGCAGCGCTATCTCGAAGCACTGAGCGGGGTGGCGGTGGCGGAATTCGAGCGCTGGCCCCGGGACGAGCAGCTCGCGTTCCTGATCAACGCCTACAACGCCTTTACCCTCAAGCTGATCATCGACCACTACCCGGTGGACTCCATCCGCGATATCGGCAGTTTCTGGCAGAGTCCCTGGAAGCGGCGCTTCTTTACGCTGCTGGGGGAAGAAATGCACCTGGACGAGATCGAGCACGAAATCATCCGCGAGCCCGGGCGCTACGACGAGCCGCGCATCCACTTCGCGGTCAACTGCGCCTCCATCGGCTGCCCCGCCCTGCGCCCGGGGCCATTTACTGCAGTAGAGCTGGAGGCCCAGCTGGAGGACAGCACGAAACGCTTCCTCGGGGATACCAGCCGCAACCGCTACCGCGATGGCAGCCTGGAGCTGTCATCCATCTTCAAGTGGTATCGGGAGGATTTCGAGCGCGGCTGGCGTGGCGCCGACACGCTGGCTTCATTCCTGGCCCTGTATGCAGACGCGCTGGGGTTGGATGGGGGTGCCCGTGAACAGCTGGCCAGCGGCAGGCTGAAGATCCCCTTCCTCGACTATGACTGGACCCTCAACCGCGCCGATTAACCGCCAGCCCCGCCGAGATAGCGCTGCAGAAACGCGTCCGCCTCCGGCAGCGCCGTGCCCACCGTCAGGAAAGTAAGAATATGCCCGCGGCC